>Ga0310691_10004984_pt1 | contig 14741 bp, 14 predicted proteins | sample 176DNAGHGlowgp2_FD_203887 | JGI IMG/M metagenome (GOLD analysis project Ga0310691, IMG submission 203887) | Sheep rumen microbial communities from Palmerston North, Manawatu-Wanganui, New Zealand - 1766 DNA GHGlow gp2 (v2) (version 2) | ecosystem: Host-associated > Mammals > Digestive system >... | reverse complement strand
AACCTCTAATAACGACAGGAGTGTCGAATGTGACTTCGTTCCAGCCGAGACTAAGTTGGCTGTAAGGCAATTCTTTCTCTGCGAGAAGTTCGCCAGGTTGGTTGTAAAGGGCAGGACCATAGATGCGGAAGGTCAGAGGTGTGTTGGCAACAAAAGGAATGTCTTCGCCGCTGTCTTGACCGGCACCGATGTAGAATTTGGCCTTGGTGACTTTTGTTCCCATGATGGCACCGCCATAGTACGAAGCAGGATACATGGCTCCAGCCTCAACGATGATGCTTGTCTCAAGAGAGTCGACATTGAACGATACAACTGACAGTTCGCCATTCTCGTCGAAGTAGCCTAAATCTTGTGTTGCAGAGCTTGTTGTTCCTTCTCCGAAGTCGATGTAGCCCATGTAGTCGGCTATACTGCTACCCTCGTTGCTGATGGTGAAATCGATAACATCCATGTCGTTTGCAGCGTCAAAATGTTTTTCTATTGACTCGACGCTAAAAGCAACAACAGGGGCGGTGTCGCCGCTTGTCTTGGTGTAGCTGATGTTGTCGAGATAGTACTCTGAAGTTGCAGCATTCTGCGGAGGATAGAAGTCGATAGCGGCAAGCTTACGGCCAACTGTGTTTTCGCCGAAGCTGTCGAGGTCCCATTGCCACTCGCAAGCCATTTGCTCTTCTTCATCGGGAAGGGTGTAGTAGTATTGAGCGAGGTTGTGGTCGGTGTCGACGTGCAGGCGGAAGTGCATCCAGCCGTCATAGACACAAGGCACGTCAGCTACGGCGTTACCACCAGCGTGGATGGTGCCGTGGCCGGGAGCCGATGTTGAGTTCTGGCCGTCGTTGGTTTGGTGCAGATAGCACTGCATGGCCCATGTGCTGTTGCCGCCGGCAAAGTTGTGGAGAATGTTGAAGTAGCCGTTCTTGCCTTGTGGAACAAGAATGTCGAACTCGATGTCGTAGATACCGTTTTGCTCATCGTTAAGCAAAAGGACGAGGTCGTCGCCGTATGTCAAGTGAGCTGACTTGTTGCCGTCGCTAGCGTAGTTGTCAGCTACAAGGGCGTCTTCGGCTGAGCCTGGAGCGTTGCTCCAAGTGGTCCACCATGTGTGACCTGCAGAGTTGGATTCGCTTGCAACGAAGTTGCCAGCAGTGTACTCTTCGAATGAGTCAGTGAACAAAACATCTGGCTCCTGTGCTGCAAGGTTGCCACCGATGAGAAGCAACGCAGCTGCTAAAAGTAGTAAGTTTTTCTTCATATAAATACTTTTTTGAGTTTACATTTCTAGTTGCAAAGATAAATCTTTTCTTTTAAATGGCAACTTTTTTTTCAAAAAAATAGTTTTTGGATAAATTTTTGTCAAATAAACCTTACCTTTGCGACCTGTAATAATTACACTGATGCGTGAACTGATTACAAGGACGGTTTCTGGAGCGGTGGTTGTGGCTCTCATCGTTGGAAGCATTCTGCTTTCACCTTTGGCTTACGCCACCCTCATGTTTCTTGTCGTTTCTGTTGGAACTTTCGAGTTGTGCCGCATGCGAAATGTCATGAGTGTCGTGGCGTGGCTTGCATGTGAACTGATAGTGGTGTCTTCATATACGATATGTGCCGTTTTCGCTCTTGGTTTTGCCCCGGTATATATACTATGGTGTTTGATCCCTATCTCGATGTTGCCTTTTCTGGTGGCGCTTTTCTCAAAAGGAATCGCTTTTGCCGATATTGCTTCTGCTGTATATGGAGCCCTTTTTTATTTGGTCCTGCCATCGGTGCTTATGCTTATGATGTATCATGACGATGTCGTTGGCGAATTTTGCTCGGCTCCGTTGCTCCTTGTGCTATACATAACGCTCTGGACAAACGACACGTTCGCCTATCTGACAGGCTCGCTCGTCGGCAGACACAAACTGTTTCCGCGTATTTCACCAGGCAAGACCATAGAGGGATGTATAGGAGGAATGTTTTTTACAGTCGTTGCTATGTGTATATATAGCTATTACACCCCATCGCTATCTATGACAAAAGCTGTTGTTATTGCATTCATAGCCGTGGTGGCAGGCACCTTGGGAGATTTGTGTGAGTCGATGCTGAAACGTCAGGCTGGAGTAAAAGATTCAGGCAGGCTTATTCCTGGACATGGCGGCATACTCGACCGTTTTGATTCGGTGATGTTCGCCACAACGTTTATATTCACCTATTTAGTATTTGCAAAATGAACAAAATAAAGAAAATAGTTAAAGACAGAGTCCATGTGGAAGGCTTCAAAATAATAACTATTACTGCTTTGGTAATAGTTGCCCTTATAGTGCTGCTCAATATACTTTGTCCGCACCAGTCGGTTTGGCATATACTGGCTTATATTATATTAGGTCTGTACATGATTTGGACGATATGCTTCTTCCGCCTGCCAATGCGCGAGGTGAACGAGGTGGAGAATGCCGTGATTGCTCCCGCCGATGGCGAGATTGTTGCCAACGAGATAGTGTTTGAAGACGAATACTTCAAGAAAGAGATGCGCATGGTGTCAATCTTCATGTCTATATATAATGTGCACCTTAATTTCTATCCTATAAGCGGAACTGTTTCTTACAGAAAATATCATCCAGGCAGGTTCCTCGTGGCGTGGAAACCCAAGTCGTCGACTGAGAATGAGCGCAATACGGTAGTTGTGCGCGATGATAAAGGACGTGAGGTTCTTTCGCGTCAGATAGCAGGCTTCGTGGCACGCCGCATCATTTGTGACGTGGAGCCTGGCGACGAGGCTCGGGTCGGCGATGAGTTCGGCTTGATACGCTTCGGCTCGCGTGTCGATGTGTTCATGCCCACCGACAGCGTAGTGAAAGTGAAAATAGGCGACAAAACACGCGGCATGTTAACCCAGTTGGCCGAGCTGAAAGATTGACTCGTGACTTCGCGACACGTGAACCAGACGTCCCTTGTGTCCCGCAGTCCCGTGTCTCGTAGTCATAGTAATATTTATAATCTGTTTTGAAATAATTACTATCTTTGCATAAATTATACTTAGATGGACGAATTCGCATTAATAGTCTTCCTTGTCTTTGTGGCTGCCGTGACCACATCGTTGGTGCCCGCTGTCGCTGGATTGTCGAGGAGCGACGATTCGAGGCAAAAGAAGGCTTTGTTGGCTTTCTGTTTCGCTTTTGTTCAGGCTTTGATGGCCGCGTTTGGCTGCATTGTCGGCGGACTGTTCATGCATCTAGTGAGTCAGTTTGCCAATTATGTCGTCGGAGTTCTGCTGCTCTTTGTAGCCGCCAAGATGATATACGACTCCGTCCAGGTGCTGAAGGCGAAACGACTCTATACCGCCATGGACTTCAAGGATGTGATACTTATCGCTGTCATGTCGTCGCTGAACACTTTCATGGCTTCGTTGGCGACGCCTCTTTTCAACCCTATAGGCAAGTGGATGTTTCTTGCTTTCCTGGTGGCGGCTTTTGTATGGGCATACGTCTTCGTGAACATGAAGTATTCTCCCAAGATGCTGAAAACCACAGCTTTCTTCCAATTCTCTGGAGGAGTTTTCATGGCTGTGACGGCTTTTATATATATGTTTGGTAATCTGATAGTTGAATAAATTTTTTGATATGGTTATGAGAAAAAGTGTTTTCATTTCGATGCTGTTTTTTGGTTCGTTAGTGTGCTTAAAGGCTCAGGTGCCTGCAGGATACTATAACTCGGCCAATGGACTTACCGGTCAGGCCCTTTTTATGGCTCTGCATAATATTATATCGAATGACGTTCATACTGAATATGGCGGTTTGTGGAATTCTTTCAAGTCGACCGACGCACGTACCGACAGTACCAACAAGGTGTGGGACATTTATTCTTATTCGCCCAACACTCCGCCTAAGTACTCATATACCTTTACAACCGATCAATGCGGAACGTATGACGGGGAAGGCGACTGCTACAACCGTGAGCATCTTTGGCCTCAAAGCTGGTTTAACGAAAGCTCCAATACCTCAAAGCCTCGCACCGACCTGCACCATATTTATCCCACCGACGGCTGGGTGAACGGACAGCGCGGCAACAACCCCTTTGCCAAGGTCAAGACAAGCGGAAATCCTCAGATTTTCAAGAATGGAGCCAAACTTGGTTCTTCAGCAACTCCAGGCTATACTGGTATGGCTTACGAACCCGTAGATGAATACAAAGGCGACATCGCCCGCGCCATGTTTTACATGAGTGTGCGCTATCACGACGAGGACCAAAACTGGGAGTCCAGCAACATGACCGACAAAAGTGTTCTCAAGCCTTGGGCCATAACGCTGCTCCTGCAATGGCACCAAGAAGACCCTGTCAGCCAGAAAGAGATAAGTCGCAACGACTCCATCTATGTCATCCAGCACAACCGCAATCCTTTTGTCGACAACCCGGATTTTGCATTTATGATCTGGGATCCATCGTGGAGCGTAAACAACCATGAATCTGTTAGTTATAGTATTTCACCAAACCCTGTCAAGAGTGGCGGTACAATACGCATTGCAAGTGCTGATGCCGACAAGCTAAATGTCGAGATGTATGACCTATGCGGAAGAAAGATAGATGTTCAGCCAATGAGCAGTGGAACAGTCATTGAGGTGACAATTCCTTCATCCATGCAGCAGGGCATCTATTTCATGAGCATTGCTACGGCAGGACAAAAGCCTCAGGTTGTGAAGGTTGTGGTGAACTGATTTAATTGTTCATATACTTTATTGTTGTTAAGTGTATTTTTTTGTCGATGCTTATGGTGTTGGCAAAACATATTTTTTTGTCAGTTTTTTGATAGTAAAAAAAATACTCGAAATAAAATTCTTTATATTGAAAAAAAATATATATCTTTGCAACGTAAAAATATGAAGTATTTGTAATACTAAATATGGTATATTTAAAAGACATAGCAGAAATACGTTCGGGGATTTATCTAAACACTTCTCCAGGAGGAGAGATTGCCTATCTGCAAATGAAAGATTTGACAGTTGATTTTCCAGAGAAGGTGGCTTCCCGTGTAGAATACAGCCCAAGAGTGGATAAAAATCTGCTAAAAAAGGGGGATTTGCTTTTTGCTGGCAAAGGAACCACTTATTTATGCACCGTTTTTGACCTTGATATCCAGGCCGTGGCGTCAACCACATTATATGTGATTAGCCTGCGAAACGACAAGATATTGCCTGAATTTCTTTGTTGGTACTTGAATCTTCCAACCATAGCAGATGCTATAATGGCTTCGCAAATCGGAAGCTCAACTCCGTTGATTCACAAATCCACTTTGGAAAACATTAAAATACCTATTCCCGACAAAAAACGGCAGAAGCTGGTTGTGGAAATATCTAAGTTCCAGAAGCGTGAAACGGACCTTTTAAATACCATAACCCAAAAACGTACAATCATAGTCAATCAATTATTAATCAACGAAATAAATAAATAAAATGGATAATAGAAAAATCACCCAAGATGACATCAACCGCACCGTTTGGAAAGCATGCGACACCTTCCGCGGCGTAATCGACCCGAGCCAATACAAGGACTATATCCTCACAATGCTGTTCCTGAAATATGTGAGCGATGTCTATAAATCCAAACTAAACGACTATCTTGTTAAATACGAGGGAGATCGGGAACGTGCCGAGCGTGCCATGCGTCACGAGCGTTTTGTTGTGCCTGAAAAGAGTTCGTTCAATTTCCTTTATGAGCATCGTAACGCCACCAACATCGGTGAGCTGATTGACGAAGCGTTGGCTGACCTCGAAGACGCCAACCGTGAGAAGATGAGCAGCGAGGACGGCAGCAGCATCTTCCGAAACATCAGTTTCAACAGTGCTAATTTGGGAGAAACAAAGGAGAAAAACGCACGTCTGCGTAATCTTCTGCAGGACTTCTGCGGGGTGGACTTGGACGAATCGCATTTGGAGAACAACGACATTATTGGCGATGCGTATATGTACCTCGTTTCCACATTTGCAGGGGAAGCGGGCAAGAAAGCAGGCGACTTCTTCACCCCAGCCGAGGTTTCCACCTTGCTCGCCAAGCTGACCAAAAGCAAACCCGGTGCTCGCATCTGTGATGTCACCTGCGGCTCCGGCTCCTTGCTGATCAAGGCAGGAAAGGAAGTGGGCAACAGCAACTTCTCGCTCTACGGGCAAGAAGTGAACGGCAGCACATGGGCATTGGCGATGATGAACATGTTCCTGCACGGCTTCGACAATGCCGTCATCCGTTGGGGCGACACGTTGCGCAACCCGAAGCTGAAAATCAACGACAAGTTGATGAAATTCGACACGGTGGTGGCCAATCCCCCTTTCAGCCTCGACAAATGGGGTGCTGAGGAAGCCGCCAGCGACCCTTACAACCGTTTCTGGCGCGGCATCCCGCCCAAGAGCAAAGGTGACTGGGCCTTCATCAGCCACATGCTGGAGGTGGCCGATGACCAAAGCGGCAAAGTGGGTGTCATCATCCCTCACGGCGTGCTGTTCCGTGGCGGTAGCGAAGGTAAAATCCGTCAGTATATCCTTGAAAACGAGCACACCCTGGAGGCCGTCATCGGTTTGCCCGCCAACCTCTTCTATGGCACTGGCATTCCTGCCGCCATCGCCATTTTCCGTAAGGGGCGAGGTTCCGAAAATGTCCTTTTCATCGATGCCAGCCGCGAATACGAGAACGGCAAGAATCAGAACAAGTTGCGTCCGCAGGACATTGACCATATTGTTGGTATATATCGTAAATTTGCCAATGGCGAGTTGCAGCCAGGTGTGGTGGAGGACAAATACGCCTACGTGGCCACCCCCAATGAGATCCGCGAGAACGACTTCAACCTCAACATCCCGCGCTACGTCGATACCTACGAGGAGGAAGCCGAAATCGACATCCCCGCCGTACAGAAAGAGATTGAGCAACTGGAAACAGAACTTGCCGAGGTGCAGGGGAAAATGAAGGAGTATTTGAAGGAATTAGGATATTAAAAACATACGATTATGAACAAAATAGAAACATTATACAAAGAATGGCAGTCGCTTCAGCCACTCAAAGAGCAAGACCAAAATCGTCTTGACCAAAAATTCATGCTGGAATTCAATTACAACTCTAACCACATAGAGGGAAACACGCTTACCTACGGCCAAACGGAATTGCTGTTGCTTTTTGGTCGCGTAGTGGGAGAAGCCAAAATGAAGGATTTGGAGGAGATGAAGGCATCCAATGTCGGCTTGAAAATGGTAAAAGAAATGGCACTAGACAAAGAGCAATCTCTTTCCGAGTATTTTATCCGCACATTGCACAAAACATTGCTCCGCGAGGACTACACAGTAAATCGCCAACTTCCCGACGGCACTAATTTTTCGTATGTTGTTCATGCAGGACAATACAAAACTCGTCCTAATTCCGTCATTACCCCTACTGGCGAACGCTTTGAATACGCATCACCAGAAGAGACTCCCGCACTGATGGCGGATCTACTTCAATGGTATAATCAGGCAGAAGCAAAAGGAACATTGTCACCAATTGAACTGGCATCCCTCTTTCATTACCGTTATATCCGTATCCATCCATTCGAAGACGGAAACGGAAGAATTTCCCGTTTGATAGTCAACTACATTCTTTACCGTCATGGATACCCTATGATAGTTGTAAGGACAAAAGACAAAAAGAATTATCTTGCAGCATTAAGCAAATGTGATGCTGTCGTAGGGAAAATACCATCAGACGGAGCACAAGCATCTTTAGAGCAAGCCAAACCATTTGTTGACTATATGACAGGCGTTCTCTGCAAGGACATCAGCACAAATATCGCCATCATCAAAGATAAAGACAGGTCTATATGGTGGTATAATGGTGAACTTATCACTTTTAAGAGTCAAAACACAATTAACTTATTAGATGCTCTCAATGAGGATGGCAAGATTACAGTTCGCGATTTGGCAGACAAACTTGGGATTAACAAATCAGCTGTTCAAAAGCAACTCAAAACTTTACAAGATAAGGGTTATATAATTAGAGTTGATGGGAGGAGTGGTTATTGGAAAGTTATTATTGTTTGTACCACTCAAAATGGTGGTACAAAATATTAGGGTGATACAATTTGTACTACCATTTATGGTGGTACAATTAAACATGGTGGTACAGAAAATAATACTAAAATGAGCGAAGAAAAACATATCCCCTCCGGCTACAAGCCCTCGCCCCTCGGCCCCATTCCTGAAGACTGGGAAGTGAAGAAATTAGGTGAAGTGTGTGCTTTTTTGCGCACTAATACATTATCTCGCAACCAGCTTAATGATGTGAATGGAGACATTCAAAATATTCATTATGGGGATGTCCTAGTAAAGTATCCTTCAATAATAGATGTTCAAAAACAATCTATACCATTCATAAATAGTGAAGATTACAAAGAATCAATGATTGATTTTATCGAGGATGGTGATATTGTACTGGCAGACACCGCAGAAGACGAAACAGTTGGAAAGGCATGTGAAATAGCTAATATTGGTTCAGAAAAAATTCTTTCCGGACTTCATACCATGTTAATTCGCCCTCAAAAAGGGTTATTTTCCCCCTTTTTTTTAGGCTATCAAGTTAATTCAGTTTCATATCGAAAACAATTACAAGCTCTAATACAAGGAATAAAAGTATGTTCGCTTGGAAAGCAGGCCATTGCTAACACGTACTTCGCCGTCCCCCCTCTCCCCGAACAGCAACGCATCGTCTCGGTCCTTTCCCTTTGGGACACCGCCATCGCCAAGCAGACCGCCTTGATAGAGAAGCTCACCCTGCGCAAGCGTGGCCTCATGCAGCAGCTGCTCATAGGGAAGAAGCGGCTGAAAGGGTTTGGTGGGGAGTGGAAAGAGGTGAGGTTGGGAGATGTGGCATCAATCAACAGAGGAGGTTCGCCAAGACCAATTGAAGATTATATCACTGATGGTGAAGGTTATAATTGGATAAAAATCGGTGATGTAGGCGTAGATGCTAAATACATAACCAGCACTGAAGAGAAAATAATCAAAGAAGGTTTGTCAAAAACCAGATTTGTAAAGAGTGGTGATTTTATTCTTTCTAATTCAATGAGTTTCGGACGACCATACATATTAAAAATAGATGGATGTATCCATGATGGATGGTTAGTTATTCAAAAATATAGTCAAACTTTCAACATTGATTTTCTTTATTATATCTTGGGGTATGACACCACGTTAGCCCAATATAAAAGCATGGCTGCAGGAAGTGGAGTACTCAACTTAAACAAGGAAATTGTCAAAGAAGTACAATTGAGAATTCCGTCAATTGATGAACAAATTGTAATCGCTTCAATTTTGGTCAATGCTGATAAAGAAATCGAGATACAAAAACAAAAGTTGGCGGCCATGCAGGCGCAGAAGAAGGGGCTGATGCAGGTGCTGCTGACGGGGAAAAGGAGGATATTATAGAATTATGGAAGTGAAAAGTGAAATTGATTACAATTATTTAGATAGCATCAGTAGAATTGATGACTATTTGAACAACCACAATGATTATCAAGAATGTGGAGATATTCCAGCAAGGAATAGACTTACATATTCCAATGGTTTTTATGTGGATTGTTATGCCTTATTTGTTGACATTCGGTCTTCATCAAAATTACCAGAACAACATCAAAAAAGAGTGCTTGCCAGAATTTATAGAAGCTACATTTCTGAATTAACAGCAATTATGCAGGATTTCAGCAATTGCAAAGAGATTAATATTGTCGGTGACTGTGTCAGTGGTATTTTTAGTCACAACACCAAAGACGATGTTATGCAACCTTTTCAAGCCGCATATACTATTAATGGCGTTGTTCAAATATTAAATCACAAACTAGAGCAAAAAGGATGGTCGCCTATCAAAATAGGCATTGGTCTCGCAATTGGAAAAGCACTAATGATTCAAGCAGGTTTTAAGGGTAGTGGTTTAAATGATGTAGTGTGGATGGGCGATGTTGTTAATCAGGCTTCTAATTTGTGCAATATTGCAAATAAAAATGGAAATGAAGTAATCGTTGTCTCTAATGAAGTTTACGATGATTTGTATGGCAAATTTGGAACTTATGGTATCCCTTATCAAGAAATGCTAAGAAAACCACATCTTTCTGACGATTTTTACACAGGAAGCATAATATTAACAGTTATTGACAACTGGTTAAAAGATAACTCAAATTAATAAATATGACATTGGAAGAAGACATTATTAAAAAAGCAAAAGAAATAGAATCTGAAACTTTTCAAGTTGAGGAAGTTTCGTACGTGCCAACTATTTCTAATAGTAAACTCACTTTTGGATGCAAAGGTCTAGAGTTTGAAGCCACAGTCCTCTATATTGACATGAGAGGCTCTACTGCGATTTTGAATACTCACAGGAAAAGAGTTGTGGCGAAATTACACATGCTTTATTATCATGCCATTGTTAAAATTGCTAAAGCAACAGGTGGGGAGATTAGGAGTTTTAATGGTGACAGTCTGCTTGTTTTTTATCAAGGCTCATTAAAACTATCATCTTCAAAAGCTGTAAGAGCAGCAATGCAGATGAAATATGCCATTAAAACCTTATTGAATGACAAACTAAAAAACTATTCCGACATAGATTTCGGAATTGGCATAGACCATGGGAAGATTTTAGCAACAAAAGTAGGCGTTGGTGGAGCAGATGAGACAAAAGATCTAATATGGATAGGCAATGCGGTAAATAAATCAACAAAAATCAGCGATAAATGCAAAACTAATTATAATATTGGAATATCAGAGTTGGTTTACAACAATCTTACAGATGACGTAAAATATGTGATAGAGGATAACTTTTGGGGAAAGTCAAAAAAAGATATTTGGGATTGGTTTAGCATCTATTACAATAATAACTTTGAAAATTGTTATGCCACAACATATCATATTGGTATTTATTAAAATTAAACAAATTACATATGAACGACGAACAGAAAGAAAAATTCAGTGTTGAAGTCCACAATCAAATCATTGGTTGGACAGAGAATTGCGACACAAAGGCATCAATTGTGCTTGCCTTTATTGGGGTACTTGTATCCATTACCTTTACCAGTGAATATCTCTTAGAAGGTATTCAAACAGAAATTGGAAACATCATTAATTATTGGAAAGATGGTATTGGTGGCTTCAGTTTATTATCTACATTAATGTTTCTTTCCCTATTTGGATTTGTCATATTCATGTTTTTTTGTTTTCTCTTTGCAATATCATCATTAAGGGCCAATGTAAAATGCCCCGAAGATTCCATCATCTTTTTTGGAAAGATAGCAGAACTGCCAGAAGACAAATATATCAAAAAAGTAAAGAGTATAACAGAAGAAGAATTTGAAAAAGACAAATTAATACAGATTCATACATGTGCTACGATTTGCAACAACAAATTTAAATCCTACAATAATAGCATTCAATGTCTAAAATGGGGCTTGTCGTTGTTTGTATGTTTTGTGTTTTTTGTGATTTTATTGAAATAAATGTTGAAGTCCTTTTGAGAATAACAACTAAAATAAATATTATGGAAAAACGATACCAAATATTTATCAGTTCTACTTTTTCCGATTTGAAAGAAGAACGCAATAAAGTGATGCAAACCATCATGAGTTTGGATTGCATTCCTGCTGGCATGGAATTATTTCCTGCTATGGATGAGGAACAATTTGAATTCATTAAAAGGATAATTGACGATTGCGATTACTATCTTTTAATAGTTGGAGCGCGTTACGGCAGCATGGACGAAAACGGTGTTAGTTATACAGAGAAAGAGTATGATTATGCAGTGTCGAAAGGGATCCCTGTTATTGCCTTTTTGCATCATGACATCGATTCGCTTCCAATGAATAAGGCTGATTTGAACACAGAGTTGCGCAATAAACTTGAGTCTTTTCGTAAGAAAGTGGAAACTGGCAGACTTGTTAAATTTTGGAAAAATGCAGATGATTTGAATGCAAAAGTTGCCATCAGTCTCCCAAAGACGATAAAAACGTTTCCACGTATTGGATGGGTACGAGCTAATCTTCAATCTAATGCGGAATCTTTGCAAGAAATGAATGTCTTACGAAAAGAGCTTGCAGAATTAAAGGCATATAAGACTCGGCACGAAAAAAAGCAAGGTTATGCAATAGATATTGCGACTATGGATGAAACTTTTTCTTTATTCGTATATGAGTATGAAGGATTTCCTGATCAGGTAAAAGATTCAGACAAACAACAAGAAATAACTCATACATGGTTAGAATGGTTTAAGATGATAGCTACAGAGATAGATAGACAAAAAAAAACCACTAAAGACATACATACAATAGTCTTAACTGCAATATCCAAAAATGATCATAAAGATTTCTCACCATATTCACATTCTATTACAAACCTTGCAACCATGAAGTATCAATTTATTGCATATGGGTTAATTAAAGAGGGTGAAATCAGTTATGTTAATACATGGTCTTTGACTTCAAAGGGAATATTGTTACTATCCCAACTAATGAGTGTAAAGACCAAGAAAAAAGATTGAAAAGCAACGAGAATCGAAGAATGCAATCTGCTTGCAAGAATTAAGGCAGATGATATTGATAAAAAGAAATAATCTCAAAAGACTAATCATTATGAAATCCGAAGAAATCCAAACCCTATTCGAGCAGTTCGAGAAAGCTGCTGTAACGGTCGAGAATGTTGAATGCTGGAGCGCGAGAGAACTCCAACCGCTGCTGGGCTATGCCAAGTGGGAAAACTTTTCAAAAGTAATTGAAAAGGCAAAAGAATCCTGCCGGCAAGTGGGACATCCTGTTGCCGACCATTTTCCTGACGTCAGGAAAACGATACCCATGCCGAAAGGCCGTAGGGGCAGACCTGCGTGTCTGCCCTAGTAAGGATGGACCTGCGTGTCTGCCCCCGATAGGTAAAAGGGCGGACACATAGGTCCGCCCCAACGGTCCGCCCCAACGGTCCGCCCCGACGAAAACGATATAAATAAAAAATCACCCAAAATATGATCCTTATCTCCTTCAAAGAAAACGACATCAGCCAACGACCAGCTTTGGAGCTACTGCAGAAGCTGGGCTACCAGTACCTTTCACCCGAAGAGGTGCTGGAGCTGCGCGGCGGGAAGACCTCCAACGTGCTGCTGGAAGACATTTTGCGGCAACAGCTGCGCAATCTGAACTCCATCCGCATCGGCAGTCACAGCGAGGCGCGCTTCTCGGAACAGAATATCGAGAACGGTGTCGCCGCCATGCGCAACGTGCCGATGGAAGGCGGCTACCTCAACGCCAACGAGGCCGTCTATAATATGTTAACCCTCGGCAAGGCCTTCGAACAGAGCATCGACGGCGACAAGAAGAGCTACACGATGCGCTATATCGACTGGCAACATCCCGAGAACAACGTGTTTCACGTCACGGAGGAGTTTGCCGTCACCCGCGCGGGCTCCAACGACACCTACCGTCCCGACATCGTACTCTTCGTGAACGGCATCCCGTTGGTGGTCATTGAGTGCAAACGCCCTGATGTCAAAGGAGCGGAAGAACAGGCCATCTCGCAGCATCTGCGCAATCAAAAAGAAGACGGCATCCGCAGTCTGTATGTCTATAGCGCCCTGCTGTTAGCTATCGGCAACAGTTTCGGCAGCTATGCCACCACCGGCTTGGCGGCGCAGTTCTGGTGCAAATGGCACGAGCGGTTTCCCAACAAGACGGCGGAACAGGACTATCTCCAGCGACTTAACGAGATGGTGGGCGACAGGGAAGTCACCCTGCAGGACGAGTATCTCTTTAACCTCTGCCGTCCGGAACGTCTGTTAGAACTGATGTATCACTTCACGATTTACGATGCCGGTATCAAGAAGTTGGCCCGATACCAGCAGTATTTCACCGTGAACGAGACGGTGAATCGGGTGAAGACCATTGAGGCAGGACATCGCAACGGCGGCGTGGTCTGGCATACGCAGGGCAGTGGTAAATCGCTGACGATGGTGATGTTAGCCCAAAAGATTGCGCAGGAGCCGAGTATTTCCAACCCCCGCATCGTGTTGGTGACCGACCGCACCGACCTCGACAGCCAGATCACCAAGACTTTCCGAAAGTGTGGCAAGGAGGTGGAGAACGCCACTACGGGCAGCCGGTTAGTGGAACTGTTGGAAAGCGACACCGATGCGGTCATCACCACCGTTATCAACAAGTTTGCCACGGCCATCAAGAAAATCAAGCGCCCGCTTGACAATCCCAACATATTCATCCTGATTGACGAAGCGCACCGCAGCCAATATAAGGAGATGGCCATCCAGATGAACCGGGTGCTGCCCAATGCCTGCAAGATCGCCTTCACGGGGACACCGCTGATGAAGAAGGACAAGAACACCGCCCGCACGTTTGGAGGAATCATCAAACCCGTCTATACCGTAAAGCAAGCTGTTGAAGACAAGGCCGTTGTGCCGCTTCTCTACGAAGGCCGTCTCTCGCCACAAAGAGTCAACGAAGAACCTATCGACAATTTCTTCAACTTGCTCTGCGAAGACCTTACCCCGTATCAAGTCACCGATTTGAAAAAGAAACATGCACGTGCCGACAGCCTCAACCAAGCAGAACAGCGAATTTTCTCCATCGCTATTGATATTTCGAAACATTATGCAGACAATTGGCAGGGGACTGGCTTCAAAGCCATGCTTGTCACACGTAAGAAGAAGATTGCCATTCTTTATAAAAAGTATCTTGACGAGATTGGAAAGCTCGCCTCCGAAGTGTTGATCACTGC
>Ga0310691_10004981_pt1 | contig 14744 bp, 19 predicted proteins | sample 176DNAGHGlowgp2_FD_203887 | JGI IMG/M metagenome (GOLD analysis project Ga0310691, IMG submission 203887) | Sheep rumen microbial communities from Palmerston North, Manawatu-Wanganui, New Zealand - 1766 DNA GHGlow gp2 (v2) (version 2) | ecosystem: Host-associated > Mammals > Digestive system >... | reverse complement strand
CCTTCCACATTCTACAGACGACCAAACTAAGTGGGGGTTCACCTACGAAGTTCTTGATAAGTACATCAGAGGCTATGAAGAGCCAAATGCCGAAACGAAAGCAAAGATTGACTCTTGGCATAATAGAAACTTGTTTAAGCTTAGGCCGATTAAGAAGTTTGAAAGTGGTTTATCAAAAATAGATTAACAATGGATACAAACATTAAAGAATTTAAGACTAGAACAGGAGCCATCTACTGTGATGTAGATAAGACTTTAGAGTACCTTTATGTCGGTGACTATGGCAAGGAAAACAACATAAAAGCTAATTTTTTAGGCTTGACAAAGGAAATTAACTCAGTACCACATAAGGATGTTGACCTTAAACACAAGATGGTAGTGACAATTTCGACACAGAAGGGTTGCCCTATGCGTTGTATGTTCTGCGACTGCCCAAAGGTTAAGTTTAAGGGAAATGTAAGTAGGGAAGAGCTTGCAGAAGAGGTTGCCAATAGCATTGACTTTAGTGGTTGTAAACATACCTCTCGGTTTAATTTGCATTGTGCAAGAATGGGTGAACCGTCTTTTAATGCTAGGAATGTCCTTGATTTTATTAAGTATGATTTAAGGGATTTGGTTAATTCAAAGATGGAGGCTGATGTGATACACCCTGTTTTCACTACAATGTGCCCTCGTGGTGTTGGAAAGGATAATCTCAAAAATTCGCTAATAGAGTTTTGCCACATCAAGAATGATGACTATTGTGGTGAAGCTGGCCTTCAACTATCCATAAACTCCACAGACGAAGAACAGCGTAGAGCGTTGTTTAGGGGTATGTCATTAACTCTTGATGAAATATCAGAAATAGCAAAGGAATTGCCAATGCCCAATGGTAGGAAGTATACGTTGAACTTCCCGGTTACGGACAAAACAATTCTCGACCCAAAGGAGTTAAGTAGACTTTTTGACAAGGAAAAGTTTATTGTAAAAATAACCCCTATCCACGAAACAAAGGAGGCTGAGGAGAATGGGATAAATACACCCGATGGATATTACAAGTATGATGTTTATCGTCAGTTTGAGCAACCATTGCTTGAAGAAGGGTGGGATGTAATTGTGTTCATTCCTTCCAAGGAAGAGGATGAAGATAGAATCACTTGTGGTAATGCACTATTGAGTTATGATACTACTCGTTAATGGCTCTCCTAGAAATGATGGTGTGACAAATCACGCACTTGACATATTCAAGGATAAGTTGGTGGATTGTATTAAATTACAAGTCCCACCAGCATTTTCTCCTTGTATAAATTGTCGGCAATGTAAGGTAAACCATACGTTTTGCGATAAATTTGTAGAAGATTTTATCAATCTTTCAAAAGATTGTGACGGAGTTGTACTTGGAAGCCCAGTTTATTATGGTGGGATTACTCCACAAATGAAATCATTCTTAACCAAGTTGTTTTACTCTAACCCTAAATGCTTAGAACTAAAACCTATCGTAACTTTTGTCTCTTCACGTAGGTGTGGAAGCCTTCTAGCACTATCTGAGTTTAATGCGCCATTTTTAATGCATAGTGGAATTTTGATAGGAAGCACTTATTGGAATGAGGTATATGGCGATAACCCACAAGAAATGGACTTAGACTATGAGGGGATTCAAACTATTGAAAATTGTTGTGATAATTTAAAATTTGTCGTAGAATCATTGAAAGGGAAAGACAAACCTATTCATAATAATATTAGGCATTTGAACTTCATAAGTAGGGAATATCAAAATCTTTTAAAAGAAAAATAATAAAAAATTTGGTTTTTAAAAATTTTTCCTGTACTTTTGCACTAGAAAATCAAAATTTGATGGAAAGAATAGTTTTTGACGAAATAGTAAAGATTGACAAGGTAGAACAAATATCTATTACAATATCTTTAAGAATGATAAGTAGATTTTGCCCTATCGAACTTGTCAATGATGATGAAAACAGACTTTTCTATTCGTGTAAAATTGATGAACTTCTTAAGTCAGACATAACAGAAGATGAGTTAATCCAAGCCGTTAGTGAAGGTCATTGGGAAGTTTCAGAAGATAAGAATAATTTCATATTAAAACTTTAAGATAATGTTGAATACAGATTTTTTAGCACGATTGGGTGCAGATGCCGAAATTAAGGAAACAAAAAACGGCAAGAAATTTTTACTATTTAGGTGCGCAGTAAACGACCCAATTAAGGATAAAACTTATTGGGTAACTGTTACAGATTTCAGTGATAATGCTGAAACTAAGGCTCAGTATTATAAGAAAGGTACGTTCCTTCACATTCACGGACGATTGACACCTTCTGTTTATATTAGCCAAAAGACTAACGAAGCTATGGTTAATCTTGATGTTGTTGCAAACTCAATTTCATTTGTTAACAGTGGGCAGAAGCGTGACGAGGAACAAACGCAAGAAGAAGAAATAACTTGCGGTACGTTACAGAAGTCTGATGATACGAGGAAAGCTGAAACTGTTAGTGTAGCAGCAAGTTCAGCAGAAGATGATTTGCCGTTTTAATAATTCATTATTAATATAAAGAAATGGTTGGATTAATTGTTTTGATTATTATTGGTGCGTCTCTTTACTATGCATACCAAGATGGAAACGAAGGCGAGTACAATGCTAGTGGCTTTGCACTATTATTTTCTGCATTAGTTCCTATTGTAGGTGTTATTACTTATTTTGTACAAAGGGAAAAGGTCGCAGATGCGAATAAGTATCTTAAATGGGCAGGAATTGGTTTTCTCATTAGTATTTTTTGCCAAATCTTGTTATCATAATTTTTTCTCATAGATATCTTATAAAAAAGAATGGAAGACTTTTGTCTTCCATTTTTGCGTATAATTTCAAGGTCTTAACATTTATTAACATAAAAAGTTTTGTAGATTGAAATAAAGTTTGTAACTTTGTACTCAGAAATAAGAAAAACAAGTAATTTTATATGGATATGGAACAGAAAATTGGAACTAGTACAACAACTACTACGGTTGAAGACGTAATCGATGCAAAACTTCTTACGCCATCTGAAATTGAAACATCGAAGAATACATCTTTACAGCCAATTCAAGCACTAAATGACGATGGTAGTATTAATACTGCTTTAATCTCATTAGAGCAAAGGGCTAAGTTTGATAAGTTGACTAGTGACCTTTCAGTTACTGATATTAATTCAGTAACAAACTATGGGGCCGACTTGCAGAATGCACTTCATAGTTTCAGTAATGAGTATTTAAAGTCGGTACGTACTTCTAAGACTGGAGAACTTGGTAACCTTATGACCAACTTAATTGTTACCATCAATGGTATCGATATTGATGGCATTAAGGATAAGCCGTTTGTTCATTGGTTGAGAAGGGTTCCAGTGCTAAAGCACCTTGCTCCTAGCATAGAGAAGAAGCTTATTAAATACGACAATGTTCAAAATGTAATTAAGGAGTATGAGCGCACTATTGACGCTACTCGTTTGCTTGCGCAGAGAGATAATAATTCTCTATCTATTATGTTTGACAATAACGTAAAAGTTATTCAGCATTTGGAAGACATTATCATTGCTGGCAAGCTAAAGCTTGAGGAACTAAAGAAGAAGCTTTCTGAAATGGAAGCCAATCGCTCTCAATATCAAGACTACGAAATTCAAGATACGCAAGAATTTATCAACAATCTTGATAAGCGTCTTGGAGATTTGATGGCTCAGTATTACAGCACAAAGGTTTCTCTTCCACAGATTCGTGCGGTTCAGTACAATAACATTGCAGTTGCAAACAACGCAGCAACTCTGATTAGTACAACACTTCCTATCTGGCGTAGTCAGCTTGCATTCTCCGTTGCTCTTAACAACCAAAAGGATTCCATTGAGGTTCACAAGGCAGTTACTGATGCAACAAACGAAATGATGCGTAAGAATGCAGAACTCTTGCACGTAAATTCTGTTAATGTTGCTCGTGAAACACAACGTGCAGTTATTGATGTTGAAACATTGAAGGATGTAACAGCAAAGTTGGTAGAGACTATCAAAGAAACAAAGGCGATTGAAGCTGAAGGCGCTGCAAAGCGCCGGGCTGCTGAAGAGGAATTACTAAAACTAGGTGGCGAATTGGGTCGTGCTATGACAGAAATCACTGACTCTCACGCACAAATGTATCTTCCAAAAGAATAAAATATATGGTTGGTAAAACTTATAATGATGAATGGTTAATTCAATCTAGATTAGAGTATTTGCTTTCTAGAGGATTTGAAAACATAGGCAAACCTATAAAAGAGGCTTACTTTGACCCATCATTTTCAGACAACGAGCATAAGCATAATCCAACAAACATTTCATCTTATCAAAAAGGAGAAATTCTTGCAATTTCTAGCCCAAAGATAGATGATTTTGAAAATAACATTAAGACGTTTGAGGTTGTTAAAGAGGTTCGAGAAATCAATGGGATAGACGCAAACTCATTATTGGTAAAGCAATTAGATGGGTCAAAGACAATGATGTTTTATGTGACAAAGAATGATTGTAAAACGCTTGGAGTTGACTATGAAAAGGGCCTTATGCTTATGCCTATAGATATGCAATGGCAACGTGTCACAAAAGACAAAGACAATAAGCCCAAGAAAAAAGAATTCGACAAGAATAACTTGTCAACATATCCATTGGATTATTCTACTCGCTCAATTAAACGAATGCTAGTAAGGATAAAAGGCTTTAAAGAGGTAACGGCAAGTTCAACAAGAACACCTATTGGCGTGGTATGTGACAACGCACGCCTATTCCCATCATTTAAATTTAGATGTAAAAGGGATTTAGTTTTCCCATCGATAACAGTGCCGTCATCGAATGATATACCTTTTAAATTTGTAACTAATATAGTAAGCAATAATAAAAAAAGATTTGTGTTTGGTGATAGTGTGTTTGTTGAATTAGATTTTGGTTCAATGGATGGGACACCATATGGCTTAGTACCAAATAAATTAGAAGGTTTTAATATTAATGATTTAATTGAGTTTGAATATGGAATTGGTAAATCTACCTTTATTGATTGATGGAGTACCCGTCATTCAAGACATTGAAGAAGCAGTAAACGCAATTAAGAGCGGTAATACAGTTGCTAGATTTGAATGGGGCGATTCTATGACTCCTATTTTAGTTAATGGGCAATATGGAAAGTTAATCCCTATTCCATTTATGCATAGGAACCCACAATCTGGAGATGCCGTACTTTGTAAGGTTGGCGATACTTGGATGACCCATATGGTTTGGATTGTTAATGAAGCAAGTGGAAAGTGCCTTATTGGTAGCACACAAGGGCATCTTTATGGGTGGGCAACAGAGGTTGTTGCAATTGTTGAACCGTTACCTTATATAGAGAAAGGGCAACAATAAAAAAAAAATAAAAAAAGTTTCAAAAAAATTTGGTTTTTAGAAAAAAAATTAGTACTTTTGCATTGTTGAAAATAATTATAATGTACATCACGGAGTGGAGCAGTGGTAGCTCGCAAGTCTCATAAACTTGAGGTCGATGGTTCAAGCCCATCCTCCGTAACAAAAAAAATGGAACAGTAAAACCAAGTTAGTATAAAGTAGTATACCTAGTTTAACACCTAGGGGAAGCAGCGTAGCGAACTTCACTTGCGGAATAGGTTCCAAAACAAACAGATAAGTCCCACCAAGCGTGGTGGGAATCCCGTTAGCCCTCGTAGCGGTTAAGGATAAAGCAGTGATGTGATAAATGTGAGACTAACATTCTCGCAGATGGCATAAGCCATTCCAAAGAAGGGGACTATGAACGTTATGTGTGGGAAGCTTAATGGCGAATGCTGAGAGCTAAGCATATAATAGGTGGAAGCGTAGGGGCGACTGCCTTGAGTAGAGATACAATAGATTTCATAGTCGTTGATGGTGCTATGATGACCGTTCAGTGTGCTGTCAATATTGTAGGTTTCAGAACTTTGATAGCCTTTAACCAAGTGGCTTACCCTTGGTGGTTCTTGGGGAGAAATCCAAAGTTCCTTATCAACTAAAGTTGATTTGACTAATCAAATTCTATAAGTGAAGCGGTTCACTTTATGGAAAGAAAGGCGGTTAGGTGGGTCGTAGCCAAAAGTTGCGAAGCCTTCAGTCTCTCCCCGTCTTTCAATAGGTATGCCCTTAAAATTACAGATTAGCTCAGTGGAGAGAGCGTCAGACTCGAAATCTGAATGTCGGAGGTTCGAATCCTTCATTTGTGAAATTGATTTCTTAATATAGAAAGCAACCAAAAGTGGGAGACACTTGCATACTAAAATCGGCTTATTCTGCTGAAATATGCAGACTCTGAATCCTCGGAAGGGAGACAGAGAGAAAGTAAAAGTAGCCATCTGTCTAAGAGGAGGCATCCTCTAAATCCGCAAGAAGTCGGTGGTAAAATGAAATCTATGATGTGTGTGAGTAAGAGTTTAGTGTTTTGCGAAAAGCATTGCCGATGCATTCTAAAATGGTGTAAGCCATTGTTGTGAACAGCAAACCCCAAGGTTTGTGCGATGAATGTACAAAAGGTCAAGTTCTCAGCCTTTTTTTTTTTCACGCACCTCTAGTGTAATGGTAGCACGCCTCTAAGCCATAGAGGAAGATAAGGTTCGATTCCTTATGGTTGCTCATTTTTTTTATTTAAAATGCTTAAATTATGCATATGGTTCCAAGCCCGAATGAAGTTGTACTTGCAAATGCTGAAAGGAACGACGTTGTTCGAGGTATTCTTTCTCATATAGGAGAGTCACTTTCTAGTGCTCCTATTTTACCATCACATTCTTTTAAAATAGGATTGGCAGAAAAGTTAAGTGCTTCCGATAGAATGTTATTGAACAAATGCTGTGCAATGGATGGGTGGACGATTTCATCGTATCTAAGTGATAAGAACGAAGATGATGAATATATATACATATTCACAATATCGCCATTAACCTTCAGCAGTAAAAAATGATGTTATGGAGTTAAAAGTACCAGAAAATTTAAAGGAGGTTGCTGAACGTAATCTTTGGCTTTTGAAAAATGTAAAAAATAGACTTGAATCTTCAAATTGGACAATTTATTCAAAAGTCGGGACACCTATTGTTATTGCAACACGAGATTTCCCATACCAATATGACTCAGTTGAACTAGTTAAAAGAATGCTCAGTCATCACGGATGGAAACTTAGGCTATCAAAATACGATAGAAAGCAAGGGACTTTCAACAAAGATATGTGGTGTTATTATACATTCTGGATGGAAAAAGAAAAATAATACAATTGGGGGTGACTTTGGAATTGATTGATAGTTGATTGAAAATGTAAGCACGTAGAGAGGCGTTGACTACTCTCTTTAAACAATGGTCTTCAAACAATTAAATGGCGTATATTCATATGCTCTCGCTGCCTAATCGAAGTATAGTAGATTACGGCTTAATTGCTTGACAAGGTCTTGCAACGAGATGTCACACAGAGGCTATTCCTTGAAGCGCTCTGATTTCGTGGCACAGTTAAGTCAAGGATAGTTGAATATTGCCTCGCATATTTAATGAGTAAAAACAGAGGATAAGGTATTGGCCGATGGTCTAGGTTTTGCCAATATTCGAAAATTAAAGCTAGAATAAACGTGTAGAAAACATTGGAAGTCCTAGGCAAGACGAGAGTTCGAACCTCTCCACCTCCACTTAAATAGCTAGTTTGCAAAATTATAGATTTTTTAAAAATAAATGTTTGAAAAAATTTGGTTTTCACAAAAAAAAATTGTACTTTTGCATCAGCAATTAAAAAAAAAACAAAAATTTTTTAATTTTTTTTAATAAAAATAGACTTTTTGAATTATTATTATATATTTAGTGATAGAGAGTAGTAAGAAATACTAAGAAAATTATGGCAAAGTTGAATGAAATTACTAACCAAATTAAGTGTTATCATAATGAATATTGTGATAAGGCGCAATTTAGTACAAGAGGTTCAAAAGAATCTTTTGCACCAAATAGTTGGTCGCAATTTCTTCAACGAGTAAATGGTAAAAAGGTAGATAAACTATAAACTTCTGTTTTATACCATAAATATATTTCCCACGAGCTGTTGAAGAACCCAAAAAAGTTTTCAGCAGCTTTTTCTTTTATACTTAACACTATTTAACATTAAAAATTTTGGCATATTAAAATAAATTAGTAAATTTGCACTAGAATTAAAAACATAATAATATGAAAATAAGATTATCAGAAAGCAAATTAAAAGAAATAGTAAAGGAGACTGTTTGCAATATAATCGAAAAAATACCTCTTTATGAATATGCTGTTGCTAGAAGAAAATACGTTGATACTGTTTTTGCCTTGTCAAGGCAGATTGTAGAAAATTTATGTTTGATAAGATATAGAACATTAACAAATGATGATACGCTGAAAGCCCATTGGAAGCAAGAAGCATATGCACACATAGAGAACTTGGTTGACACCGACATTAAAGGATGTGATAGTGATGAAGGGCGAAGAAGGGCAACAATCAAAGGGTTCGATGAAGCAAGTGTATTCACAAAAGAATCAAGACTATACACCAAGAGAGTGTATGATAAATTCGCAAAGGAACAAATCAACCCAATGTCTAACGAGGCCCAAGAAGCAATAGAATATGTGGCGACAGATGCAATGCCTAGACTTGTTGAAATAATAGCAACAGGCGCATATCAAGACATAAGAGATTTTTTAGATACTATCTAAAATTTGCCTTCGTGTCTCAGTGGCTACAGAACGATACTTGTAATATCGTATCTATGGTGTATAAGTATATTAGAGGGATACTCAAGTTGGTGAAGAGGACGGTTTGCTAATCCGTTAGGGCCTTAGGGTCGCGGGAGTTCGAGCCTCCCTCCCTCTGCTAAAATTTAAATATTGGATTATGAAACTACGTTTAAGTGAAATACAATTCAAAGATGCAATTAAGGAAATTGTATACGATGTATATAAAAAATTGCCATTATTTGAATATGCATATAAGAGAAAGGAGTTTGTTGGCATAGTGGCTGAAAAGACACAACAAATTGTGAGTCATTTATGCTTATTAAAGTATAGAACTCTTACTAATGACGAAACAACAAAGAACCATTGGGTTCAAGAAGTTTTTGCTCAAGTATCAAGCATTATGGGTAACACCATTAAAGGAGGAAAGGACATTGAAAAAGCCATATTAGAGGGGTTTGAAAAGGCTGACGCTTTTGATATAAATGCGGTTCTTTATAAGAATTATACAACTTGGAAGTTCTTTCAAGAGGATATTGACCCAAACAGCGATGTTGCGCAAGAAGCATTAAGAAGTGTTGCTCAAGAGATAATGCCACAATTAGTACCGATAATGGCGTCAAGGGATTTCCATAGAGCAATGGAATTTATACAAGAAGTTTAAAATATGAAAATACAAGTATCAGGACATAAATTCAAAAATATGCTGAGAGAAATGGTATATGAAGTATACAACAAATTGCCATTATTTGAATATGCATATAAGAGAAAGGAATATATTAACAATGTTGCACACCTTGCACCACAGATTGTGAAACATCTATGCTTAATAAGATATTCCCAAATAATTGGGGGTGCATTAGAAGTCAATCATTTGAAGCAAGAAGTGATTACACACATTACAAACATAGTTGATATGGAAATTAAAGGTGGCTCTTCCATTGAGAAAGCTGTCCACGAAGGATTTGAAATGGCGGATGTTTTTAATACCCAATCTCGATTATATCAAATAGGTGTTGTGGGTAAATTCATTGAGGAAAAAATAACCCCCTCATCACAAGAAGCACAAGAAGCAATGGAATATGTGGCAAGTGTCGATATGCCAAAATTAGAAGGAATAATAGCAAGTGAAACCTATGTAGATTTAAAGAGTTTCCTTGATTAGTTATAAAGGAGAAGTGGCAGATGAAGTCTAAACAAATCGACACAAAAACAAATGGAACAATAGTGTAAGTGGTCTGCAAGTATCCCTGAAAAGGATAAGGAGAGCGTTCGATTCGCCTTGTTCCACCAAAAAGTAAAGATATTGTACCCTTAGCTCAGTTGGCTAGAGCATAGCACTTTTAATGCTAGGGGCGTGAGTTCGAGTCTCACAGGGTACACAAAAATTCAATTGTTAAACACTTTTTAACATAAATATTTTGGTAGTATTTCAGAAAAATTGTAATTTTGCACCTAGGCACAAAACGTAAATAAATGAAAATAGTAAGATTGACAGAAGAAAAGATAACGGAGCTAGTAAAAGACACCATTTATAATCTATATGGTAAACTTCCATTGATGGAATATGCCATTGAAAGGAAAAAGTTCGTTGAAGATGCAAGACATCTTGCTTGGCAGATTGTAGAGAATCTATGCTTAATACACTATAGGACCTTAACAGAAGATGAAACCTTAAAGAATCATTGGAAACAAGAAGCATATGCTCACATAGAAAACATTATGAGAGACACCTTAAAAGGTGGTAATTCATATGAAGGTAGAAAAAAGGCCGTAATACAAGGTTTTGAAGAGGCGGAAGTGTTTGATGAAAACTCAACCCCTTACCTAACGAGCATAAAACATAAGTTCAAAAAAGAACAAATCAATCAAGACAGCCCAATTGTAATGGAGTGTATGAAATACGTTGCAAGAGTGGCAATGCCAACAATAGTAGAGTTGATAGCAAGAATAGACTATGACGGCTTAGACTCATTTCTAGATTCGATATAAGAAATAGTGGTTTCAAGCCAAGCAATACGAAAATGGTGTAAACAATATAATTTGCCGTATCGAAAAAAAAAAGATATGTACAATACAAAATAGTTTTTGCGGATTTAGTTCAATTGGTAGAACGCAATACTCCAGATATTGTTGTTGGGGGTTCGAGTCCTTCAGTCCGTGCAAATATATGGTGATTATAGCTCAGTTGGAAGAGCGCTAGATTGTGGTTCTAGATGTCGTGGGTTCAATCCCCACTAATCACCCAAAAATAAACCTATCTCCACTTGCCAGAGTAGTTAATGGGTTGGTCCGCAAAACCAATATTCGTTGGTGCAAATCCAACAGTGGAGTCAAATAAATGGGGATGCGCCGAAGTTGGAGAGTCGGGGCAGACTGTAAATCTGTTGCCATTAGGCTGAGTAGGTTCGAATCCTACTGTCCCCACAAAAATAAGGTATTTAACAATTTTTTAGATATAAAATTTGTTTATTTGAAAAAAAGTTTGTACCTTTGCATCGTCAAACTTGAAACAAAGTATGACACCGTTCTTTGACTTATTGATACAAACCATAAAAAAAGAAAGAAAAGACTATGGGAGGTTGGTGAAAAACCACTACTTACTCTATGGATAAGTTTTTAGCCATTGCCGAATACTTAGGTATTGGAGGATAAAACTATACGGCAAGATACATCCAAGAATTTTAAAGTCCATAAGAGGAAGTATAGTTCAGTAAAAAAATCGGATTACCGATAACAGAATCCATTGGTCGATTTAGAAAAGGGCGTTTAGCTCAGCTTGGCTAGAGCACTTGATTTGCATTCAAGAGGTCGTGGGTTCGAGTCCCACAACGTCCACAAAGCAAATAGTTACGATATTTTTCCACGGTGGTTATAGTGTTGTTTGGTATTTTTTTCCTTTTTTGTTAACCAAACGATACTAGTGGCGTTTGAGGCTGACGATATAGCCTAGATACGGCAAATAGCGATTCCGTATCGAAAGAAGGTGACTCCAAACTAATTCCTTCATCTTTTTCCTCGTTTGGCGGCTTGTAACCTCCGTATGGTTACACTTTTAATGGGGTTTCGTATAACGGTTATTACGTGTGGATTTGGCCCACAAAATAGGAGTCCGACTCTTCTAATCCCAACAGATAAAAATAATAGCCTTGTTGTATAATAAATTAACGATAATGTTATATTTATAAATAGGTAAATTAAATTATACGATGGAGAAAAAATTGATTTTAGAGGCTCAAGAACTTCGCAAACAAGGCCTTAGTTATAATCAAATATCTAAAATAATGTCTATTACGAGGTCGAAGGCGAATTATCTTTGTAAATTAGACATAAACGAATGTGAGGAAAAATACAAGCAGAAACAAGAATTTGAAGAATGTGTTTGTAATTTAGTTAAAAGCAACAACAGTATAAGTTCGGTATGCAAGGCTTTAAGGCATCATCCAACTAATGAATATTATAAGCAAATTCAACGAATAATTGACAAATATTCACTAGACACTTCACATTTCACAAATATTAGACAAAACACAAGTTCAAATAGGTCTGCTAATAAACAATCAATTCTTGAGGCGCTGGATGCTGGTATGAAAATTCCATCATCACGAATAAAAGAGAGACTAATAAAAGAAGGATTAAAGGAAGCGAAATGCGAATGTTGTGGTTTAAGTGACTGGAATGGACAACCCATACCTCTTCAGTTACATCACATAAATGGTAACAGAGAGGATAATAGGTTAGAAAACTTCCAGATACTGTGTCCAAATTGTCACGCCCAAACAGACAATTATTGTAGAGGACAAAAAGAAAAAAAAGTTAATAGGTGTGCCATTTGTGGCAAAATAATTTCTAGGAATTCAACACACTGTCTTGCTTGCTATTCAAAGTTAAACCATAGAAGAGAGAGCAAAGTTATAAAACAAGATAAAGAAACGATATTATTAGACTTTAAAGAATTTGGTTCTTTCGACGCATTATCGAAAAAATACAAAACATCACATATTACAATAAGAAGATGGTGTTCCGAATATGGACTACCAACAACAAGTTTGGCGATGAGAAAATATATCAGAGATTTGTATGGTAACATTAAATGGAATTTTAATGGCGGAAATAAAGAATCTTTAATACCACACCAAAACGCACTATTCAAAACAAAATGTTTATTAAAAGAAGATGGAACTATAGATAAAGTATATAACAGCAATAAGGAGCTTAAAGATGATGGGTTTGAAGTTAGTTCTGTCTTAAAAGTTTGTAGAGGTGAAAGAAAACAACATCAAGGTAAAATTTTTAAATATTTAGATGATATAAAAGAAACAAATAAATAAAGATGAGATTATTACTATTATTACCTATTATTGGCGTATTAAGATATTTCGTCCCATTCGTTACAGTGACACAAGAAGAGTTTGATGCGCAGCGTGGAGAACACGAAGTGTACTATGAATTTTCAATTGATTCACTTGGTAATGAAAAGGAGGAAATCAAAAGAACAAGCGATGACAAAGTTTTACAAACCTACATATATAAGGCTTGTTACAAGCCAGATTCCACTTGGTTTATTCCGATTAAGAATAAGGTTGATTCTTTAGAAAATGAAATCCTTGCGACAAAGGATAAAGAAACGAAAAAAAGGCTTCAATATAATGTGGATTGGCTGAAGAAAAGGTATTATAGGAAATAGAATTTGAAGGAAAGATACACAGCGTAGGTGCGAAAGCTAGGAACTTTATCAAAAAAAAAGGTGAGAAAGTCTAAGTTGTTGACACCGTAGAACCCCTTTGTGTGTAGGGAACACAAGATTAAACTTGTACTACGCTTGAAAGTGCTGAGTACGCACACGAAAGGCTTCTACCTTCAAATTTTATATAAAGGATACGTAGCGTAATCGGTTAGCGCAACTGACTGTTAATCAGTGGGTTACAAGTTCGAGTCTTGTCGTGTCCGCATCTAATAAAAAAAAAATAGGTGGCATTTGTATCAAATGCTGTTGTTTGGTTATGCGTTTTCAATGGAGAAATCTATTGTTTAAACGAACCATTATGGTTAAGCCTAAGTCTAACTATGGAAGTTGGAGCGAGAAATACCCCTAAACAAGGTTAATGGCTAGTAGGTAACCCTTAGATATAGATAAATGTGGGTTACATTGTGACTATGAGCACATAGGGTGATGGTAAACACAGTTCTCGTATTAAGTCTCTACAATTAGGAAGTCCAACAACCATTCTTGCGCAAGAGTTTAGGTATGGCTAGCTTGTTAATAGTTATGGAAGTTTGTGAAAACAATATGTAACATAGTTCTACTATGGGCAACGTGAAACACTATACATAACTAGAGTCAGCATAATCAAAACAACAACCTAACATTTGCTACCTTTCGGAAGTTTGGCAGAGTTGGTCGATTGCATCGGTCTTAAACTAAATTCGAGTGCATAGGCGAGAAATCCCTATGTAGAATCTCCTAAATTCGGTGGAAACCCTTGGCTTGAAGCACAGTATCCGAGCATATCAGCACGAGGCGGATTAATTAGCTGTTAAAAGAGGTTGATACACTAACCAATAATGTGTAAGGACAATACCGAGCGAAAATAGTATCTCAGATAGGTCTAATTAACCTATGTCGCAAGAACTGAGCAGGTGAGAAAAGTAGGGCAAATCAGATATGCCTACATACTATAATCGTGTAGAGACTGAACGGGAGATACCTAAGTTGAAATTTGTGAGTATAAAATTAAAACCTAAAGACGTTGAAAGTAGCAGTATAGGGACTGCTCTTGGTAGTTATAGAAACTACACTCACATCTTGCAAGAATTTCAATATGGTACTGAGACAGTCCAGACCACAACTAATCACATAAGCGATGCTAAAGCGTGATAGGCTATGGTAACATAGAGTGGTAAGGAAAACCGACGTGCCGAAAGGCACCGGGGGTTCGAACCCCTCAACTTCCGCTAAAGAATTTAATTTTCATAAATTTATTTAAAAAAAATGATTACAGTTATTGATGTGTTAAAGCA
>Ga0310691_10004980_pt1 | contig 14745 bp, 11 predicted proteins | sample 176DNAGHGlowgp2_FD_203887 | JGI IMG/M metagenome (GOLD analysis project Ga0310691, IMG submission 203887) | Sheep rumen microbial communities from Palmerston North, Manawatu-Wanganui, New Zealand - 1766 DNA GHGlow gp2 (v2) (version 2) | ecosystem: Host-associated > Mammals > Digestive system >... | reverse complement strand
TCATCACTTACAATATATTTATACAATTCTAAATATATAATCCTCAAATTGTTAGTCATTATCTCATATGGATCTTTATCATTCTTTTGGAATGTAACATAAGCTTCATTAATAGCAGATTTTCTATCTGTAACATTTTCTCCAAAAAGCCATATAGAAATAACTTTAGTTTTATTATAATCCTCGTTTTCTTTAAGATCTTTTGTATATAATTTAGAAGTGTAAAATAATGTCCTAGTTGGTAGATTATTAGTCTTTCTACATTGCATCTCGATATTAAATTTAGTTCCATCATCACTAGTCGCTAATATATCAAGTCTTGATGATTTATTAGGTTCTAAAATCTTAGTTAATTCACTATTATTTAATGAAAGATCCTTAATATACGGTTTTCCTTTTAAAATCGAATTTAACAGAGATATTAATAACCTTTTATTTTCTTCAGTACCAAATAACGCTTTAAAAATAAAATCCTCCTTTGGATCAAATAGTCTATATTCTATATCAGACATTATATCTATGTATTTAAGTTACAAACTTTATATTTTATTATAAAAAATTTTAGAAATAAACCTAATACTTTAATTTACGTAAATTATAAAAACAATAAGACTTTTTATGATATTTTTTTATTTTATTTATTTTTAAATACATTATAAAATGCATCATAATTAACTGAATCACCTAATATAGGAATAGCAAAAACAACTTTTTTAAAGTATTTTTTATAACCCTCTTCTTCTAATACTTTTTTATAAGCACCAGCAACATCATTAGGATTATTATAAAATGCACCACAACCATAAGCTCCTAATATTATAATATCAACATCATCATTAATAGCTACATCTAATATTCTTTTTGCTTTTTTATAATGAATATCAAATATTTCTTTATTTGAAAATGTTACACAACAATTAACATTCCAAGGAGCAGCACATGTTATTACTGATATTGACCTATTAGTATTTTTTTCTAAATCTTTAACATTCCAATCATTAACATCATCTTTAATAATTTGTACATTTGGAGAATATATTAGATCATCATTTGCTCTTCCTCTAATTGGATTATGTTTATCTTCCCCACCACATGCATTTATATGACTTTGATAATAGTCTTTAACATTATCAGCTGTTAAATTTTGATATAATGTTGTACATCTACATATAGATTCTTCTTGTGTTTTTTCTCCTTGGTTTATCAGTCCTCCTTTTAATGTCCAATCTGCAAAATTTAAAATAGCTATTTTAGAATTATTATTTTTTTCTATATCTAAATAATGTAATGCAGATTCTATAGTTTTTTGTTTTTGAAATTCAATATTATAATCATTATTTTTTATTTGATAATTTTTAACTTCTTTATCTAATTTATCTTCCTGTTTTATAAATTTTTGTTTAGAAATAGATTCTTCTATGATTCTTTTTAAATTTTCATCATTTAAACATTTATTTTTAGTATCTTCAAAAACAGCTACATTATAATCTTTAATTGAATCTTTATATATTTTTTTATTATTTTCGATTATACCTTTTTCATCTTTATTTTTTTCTTTATCTTTATCATCATTCATAGGTTTTTGTTCTGAAGGATCATTATTTTTTATTGGTTCTTTTTTAGGAGAACTAAAAATATTATTTATATTTAAAAACATCAAATTTAATAAAATTGTATAACTTTTTTTCAACATATTTACTTTAATATTAATAAAATAATTATATTAATTTATATTTTTCAACATAATTTTTACAAACATCATAACCTAAATCAAAACAAATATCTTCTGTTGATAATAATTTATCTGTCTGACTTTTTAATAAATATTCTTAAATATTTTAATTATAAATATATTTTAAAATATTAAAATTACTTAAAAATGAAACATCATCTTTATCTTTTTTATTCTTCAATAATATAATTTTATAATATTTTACACCACCCCTTTCAACTATAAATGGATCACTAATATCTCCTATATTCATTTTTGAAATAATCTCTATTTCTTTTTTTGATAAATCTTCATCATGTAATATTTCTTCACATTTATTATTAAAAACAACTCCATTAAAATTATTATTATCTTTGTTTTGAGAATATTTTTTTACAGCAGAATTCCAAGTTATTTTTTTATCTAAAATATCTTTTTTTATTGATTTTAAATAATCTAAAGCAATATTTTCATCATTATCAAATTCATTATTATATAATGTTAAACATGATATATTTCGAATATTTTTATCTTTTTTATTACATTTTAATATATAATATGTATTATCTATATTAATAACATCAGATATTTCATTTTCTTTTAATTTCGCAATATAAAAACATAATGGTGAATCATAATCAAAAATATCTATATCTCCTAAATTTATATCTTCATTAGAATATTGACTAATAATATTATCAAAATCATTAGGATTTTCTTTAATTTTTAATTTCACTTCTTCTAATTTACTTTTTACATCTTCTGATTCTTTACTAATTACAACTATTTCACTAATTTTATAACTATTTTTATCAGATTTTAATTTTTCATTTTTTCCATTTTCCGACATATTGTTATAAAATTCTTCTATTTGTTTTGGAGAAAAAATGTCATTATTACCTATTTTTTGTAATATTAAAGATGATATTAGTTGTTCTTTTTGAATATTAACATTATTATCAATATAATCTTCAACATTACAACCTATTTCATTATAAAAATCTTTTTCATCACCTTTAAAATAAGTAGTTAATATATCATGAGCTTGATCTGTAATAGCTTTAGTAATAAATTTTAATTGTGTTTCCATTTGACCTTTAATATTAGGATCATCTAATAATTTTTTATAATGACTTTTTAATAATTTATTTCTAATAAGATTATCTAAAATATCTTCATCTTTAATATCTGTTTTTTTATTCATTTTAGAATATTGTAAAAACATTTTCGTTTCATTAATATCTGATAACAATATAGATTCACCATTAATAGTAACTAATGTTCCATTTAATATTTCACTAGATTTTATAAAAAATTTAGCAAATATTAATAAAATCGTATATTTTAATAATCTATTCATATTAATAAGTTAATATATATATATGTATATTTTTAAACATTGTTTTTATTTTAAAAAACAGTTAAAAACATATCTTCACTTTTCAATAATATATCGTCAATTTGACTATTAGTTTCATCTGTTAAATTTGATGAACTAATATTTTTAATATTATCTAAATATTTTATAATATTTTCAAAATATTTTTTTTCTAAATCAACATTTGATTTTATTTTATTTTTTCTAAATATATTTACTTTTTCAATTTCTAATTTAATTTGTTCAAATAAAGATTTAGCTTTTATTAGATTAATATAGTTAAAATATTCTTTATTATTACAATTATCGATAAAATCATCAACATAAGATACAGCTGAATTATAAAGTTTATTTTCATAAAAAAACTTTATTTCATCAACTTTAGATTCTTCAATAATTGCAATAGCTTCAAAAATCATTTTATTTATTTCATTTAAATATTCTTCATTTTTAATATGTTTTTTACTATAGTTACCATAATATATAACATCATTACATAAATCTAAATCTACATAAGGACATTTAGGCATTCTTTTATAAGCACAACAACATAATTTATATAAAACATAATCTTTATCATCAAAATTTTTATATTTATTCAATAATAATTTATAAGTTTCAATACATCTTTTTTTTTCATTATTATCAAAATAAGCATCACCTAAAGTTATTAATATATTTATTTCATCTAAATAATTAAGTTTTCTAGATTTTAATAAAGAAATACAAAATTCTATAATTTGTTCATAATCTTTTCTAGAATATAAATCATCTATTATTTCAAATTTTTTATCTTTTATATTCTCATTTATTTCAATAATATTATCATCTTTTAAATCAGCTTTTTTAGAAAAAATATTTAAAATTTGAAAAAAAACAACAAAAATAAATAAAAAACTATGTATATTAAACATTACTTAATAGATAAATAAAGAATGTTAATAAAGTAAAAAAAATAAACTTTTTATAAAACGGCGTTTTAATTAAAAAATCAAACTATTTAAAATTTTTGTAAAAAAAATATGCAAAAATTTTTTTTTATAAAATATAGTACTATCAAATATATAAGAGGTTGGGAGGTTTAAGTATCTCTTTCAAACCTACATATTTTTGATCTTTTATGAATTGAGCGATGATAGTACATAGGATCACCTCTTCCCATTCCGAACAGAGAAGTTAAACCTAGTAACGCCGATGGTACTGTTTTTTAATGGTAGAGTAGGTAATCGCTTATTTTTTTTATTTTCTTATTTTCTTATTTCATTATTTTATTGTTCATAAATATTAATGTTTTATTTTAAAGTTAGTTATATAATTCTTTGAAATATTTTTTTATTTCATAATATTTAATATTTAATATTTAATAATATTTTAATTCAATGATATTATGATTATAACACTGATGTTTTTTATGTTTTATAAACTTACTTTAAAAGTAAGCAACTAGATGTTTATACATTCATAGAAACCTACTTTAAAAGTAGGCAACGATATTTAATATTATTATATAATAGTCCAGGACTTAGTCCTGGTTGGTTACTTATAAAGTGAGTTTTGTGATACTTTTATAAAAAGTATCTATTTGGTTACTTATAAAGTAACAGGCGCTTCGCCGTTTGAGAAGGAGTTGCTTACTTTTTAAGTAAGATTCTATTATTTTTTTTTAATTTTTATCATTATCTACATGATATGTTATTGAATTTGTGATATTTATAAAATCTTCTATTGATAAATTTTCTGCTCGTAATCCTAAATACTTTAGATCTATATATTTATAATAATCATTATATTTTAGATTATTTTTTATCATCTTACGTCGACAACTAAACGCTCTTTTTATAATATCTTTAAATAGCTTTTCATCACAATCTAAATTTATAACCTCATTACGTTTAAATTTACAAACGCTAGAGATAACATTAGGAGCTGGATTAAAATTTTCTGGAGCAACATCAAATAACTTATAAACATCATAATAACATTGTGTAAATATAGAAGGAAGACCATAATCTTTACAATTAGGTTTTGCTATTATTCTATCAACAACCTCTTTTTGAAACATACCAACAACTTCATCGATAACATCTCTATTATCAACTATTTTACTTATCAATTTACCAGATATATTATAAGGAAAATTACCTATTATCTTTATCTTTTTACAATCATTAAAAATATCATTAAAATTCAATTTCAAAACATCTGCATTGATAATCTTATCGCTAATATTATGAAAATTCTTAGATAAAATCTCACACATCTTATCATCAAATTCAATAAATCTAATATTTACATCTCTATTTTTTATTTTTTTTAATAAAAACCTTGTAAGCATTCCTCTACCAGGTCCTATCTCTATAATATCATCACCATCATTTATCTCTAAATTTTCCACAATATCTTTAGCTATCTCCTCATTAACTAAAAAATTCTGTCCTAATCTCTTTAACGCCCTCATCTATATTCTTTTACTAATCATTATTTCCTTACTTTAAAAGTAAGCAAGTACGTTTCGACAGATAGTCGAAACAAGAATATATGATGTAGTTAATTAGAAAGTAACCAAATACGTTTTGACAGATGGTCAAAACAAAAAATATATGATGTATTTTGATAGATAACCTACTTTAAAAGTAAGCAACCAACGTGACGTTGGATCCAACATTTATTACTTGGTTACTTTTAAAGTAACTTTTGACATTCGTCAAAACATAGAATACATAATATATTTTAATAGATAATGTATTAAAATAGTTATATATTCGTATTTACGAATGTAAATACATCTAGTTGGTTACTTTTAAAGTAATAGGCGCTTCGCCGATTGAGAATGTATCTTTGTTACTTTCTTAGAAAGTAAAGCCGGTTCGGCGTTTGAGAACGAGTTGGTTACTTATCAAGTAATTAGATTTTGAAGTTATCGGATCTAGTTTGTCCTATTGGACTAAATAGTTCATTTTTAGGAGTTATGGATACATTGTAAGATAAAGATCTATCACCAACTTTATCTGAAGAAACGCCGATGCTGAATGTTAACTTCCAACAGTGAAAATCATAATTTCCTGCAAAATTAAAAGATTGAAATAAATTATCTTTAATATTATAAACTGTATTACAACTAACATCACATTTTTTAGATAATAAAGTAGAAGAATTTACAGCTACTGTTTGTGATATATCTTTATCTTCCCTTATTGGATTGTAAACATAGTTAAATGAATAATTTAATGATATATTTAAATTTTCCCAAAGATAAAACTCTGAATATTTCTTCTCATCAGTTTGTAGGTAATCCTCTAATTTCTTCTCTTTTTCTTGACTGTTTTTCTTGTTTTCTAATAATTGAACCCCAACACTAACAGAAGAATTCATTATAGATTCTTTAAAAGCTATCCATTTGTTAACATCTTTTCTATTTAAAAATATATCATCAACTTTTATCTTTTTATCTTCTTTATTATCTTCTGTATAATTTTCATTAGTTTTATAATAATAAGGGAAAAACTTAGAACTTAATGATATTTTAAATTTATATATGTTGAAATTTGTAGACACGTTAATATCACTCATTTTACATTTCTCTTTTAAAAAGTCATAACCTAAGTCTAAATTTAAATCAACAACATTAAAATTATTTATTTTACCTTTTACATTTTTCTTACCTAATACAGTATTTTTTAATTTTAAATTTACTAAAGCTGATTCTCTATCATTAACGTTTCCAAATTTAGTATGATAAAATAAGTTTATTGTCTTATTACCATCTTTTTTATAAGCGTTAGATAAAAAAAATAATTTTTGAAAATTATTACATGAAGGCGAGTAAGTAAAAGACATTTCAGGTTCTAATAACCATTTTAATTCTTTAATTCTATATATATTTAAATAATGAAATTCATTAAAAATTAAAGGTAACGATTCAACTTTAAAATTAAAATGTGTTCCTATAGAGGCATTATGAACATAATATGGTAACAATCTAAATTCTATTTTTTTATTATCTGGATTATATTTAGAAAAAAACACTCTACTATCATATTTAACAACTAAAGAAAGATTATATTTATCTGAAAAATTCTTACTTATTGAAACAGGAACATCTATTTTACATTCTGAAGATATTTTTTTTAATCTGTTAGCAATATTTTTTAAAGAAAAATCATTAAAGAGATCTTTAATATTTTTCATTGTCACTATTAATTCTTCATTAAAAACATCATTTTTTAAATTAACATCATGATCATCTTTTAAATAAACATCTTTTTTTACATTAGATATATTTGATGTAAAGTTAAAAATTAAACCAGTAGTAATAAATTTTACAGGTTTAAATTGTTTAGAATTTAAATTTAAATATAATAATTCTATTTCTTCAATATTTTTTGATACATCTTTAGAATATTTATTTCCTAATGCTAAAGAGAATTTCTTTGCTAATACTTCTTTAGCTTTTAAGCTTATTTCTAAATTCAATTTCTTTTCATCATCATTTTTTACGTTTGTATCACTTTTTGTTCCAGATAAGTTTATGTCTATGTTAAATTCATAATTTTCATAATTTAAAGTACTCTGTTGCCAAATAAAATTCCAATTTGTTTTAAACATTTCTAGCATTTCAGTGTTTATATTATATAACGATGCTTTATCTATTCCTAAAGCCATTCTACCTGAAAATTTACCACTTATAATATAATTGTGTATCAAAGAAAAACCTACAGAATTATTACCTAAATACATTGTTATGTTACAATTTAAATCACGATATTTACTAAAATATATATAAAATCCGAAATTTTTTATTGCAAGACCACCATCATTACTAAAGTTAACACTCTCTGGATATTTTAAACCTGATTTATATCTTTCTGGTATTAATATAGGTATTCCTACATTTTTTATAACTGGAAAATATGTACCTAAAACCATCAATCTAGCACCATATAAAAATATTAAGTTGTTTTTATTTATTATTGCTTTATCTACTAATACAGCCCAATCTGGACGTTTAGATTTACATGATGTTAAAGATAAATGTTTACAGTAATAAGTACCATCATAATCTAATTTACAATATTTTGAAAGAATTATAACATCATTTTTAAATAATAAAACGTTTTTCATTACTCCACGATTAGAATCAACATTATATTTCATTCCATCACAGAATATTGTCTCACCTTTTTTATTAATTACCTTTATTCTTTTTTTACTTTTTTTATTTAATTTATTAAATACATTATCTTTTCGATACCATTTACTTTCTACAACATTAGTTTGAGTGTTAAATATTATATTATCACCAAATATAGAATATCCACCACTTTTTATTTCTGCATCTCCAGATAATATTAATAAACTCTTATCAATATCAGAAAATGAAACACTTGATGCTTTATAAAAAACAGAATTATCTTCTTTTTCTTTTTCTTTATTTTTATTTACATCTTCTTTTTTAAGATATTTACCAAATAGATTATCATCAAAATTATCTGATGAATTATTTTTAAAGTTATCATTTACTGTTATATCACTATCATCAGTGTTATAGCTATTATTATAGTCAAAATTATCATTATTTTCTATATTTTTAGTATCAAAATATGAAGAATCATCACTGTTATCATCATCTTTATATGTTAAAATATCATTGCTAATATCATTAGTTTTATCTAATGAATCATTAGAATAAATATCTAACGAACATAAAATAAATAAAAACGAAAAAACAGCAAACACATTAAAAAATACTTTAATACTTATTTATAATATAAAAAATAAAAATTGTTAATATGATAACTTCTTTAGTAAAAGATATAACATTCACAATTCTATTTCACAAATATCCTTCTAAAATCTACATTCCAATATATAATTCAAATGTTAATTTTAAACAGAAGCTCTTCTACAAGTTGTACTATTTAACTTATTAGATAAAGCTCTTTTTTCATTATTATATTTTCTAATAGATGTAGAATTCTTAACTCTTTTTCCGTGAAAATCATGACCTTTAAAAAATATCTGATCACTTACTGTTAAAAACTTTCTACCTTTAGATCGCCTTCTATTTAAAACCTTTCTACCATTTTTAGTTTCTAATCTTGACCTAAAACCATGTTTATTTATCCTTTTTCTATTATGTGGTTGATATGTCCTTTTCATAACTAACTCTTCTAATAAGTTATTGCTAATACTTTAACATTAAAATTAAAAATCTAAATTTATTAAAATTTTATAAAGTTATATTTTTGTGATAGAATATAATAAAATAGTAAAATGTTACACAAATATATTGAGTTAATATATGACAGAGTTAATGATCATTTAAATTCTAATTTTGAAGAAAAAAATATATTAAAAATTGTAAATAATTTAGAAATAAATAAATATATTACAAATACAAATGTTTTAAAAGAAAATAGTTTAGAAAATTATATTTTAATAAATATTTGTGATATAAAATTAGAAGAAATAACATTAAATCCACATTATTATGAACAAAGAGGTGATAGTTATATTAAATGTAAAAAACCTTTTAATTTCAATATATATATTTATTTTCATTCAACATTTTGTAATGAAAATTATTTAAAAGGGATAAGTTATCTTTCGTCGATTATAAGTTATTTTCATTCAAATTCATCTTTTAATAATGAAAACACATCAGAAATTATAGAAAATAATCTTTCAGAATTTACAGTAAATATCATTAATGATGAAAATAATAAATGTTATGATAATTTAAAAATACCATATATACCTTCATTTTTAGTAAAATTAGGGTTAATACCTATATCTGGAGAAAATAATTTAAATCAAACATTTGCAGGAATAAAACAATTTTAACCAAACTAAGTTTGGATCTACGTTCTCAAACGTCGAACCGGCTTTATTACTTGCTTACTTTTAAAGTAAGTCTCAATCGCCTCACAAACTTTTTATAAAAAGTTTGACAAAAATTTTTACGTTTCGACAGATGGTCGAAACAAAGAATATATAACTAATTTAATACATTATATATTAAATATTGTTGCCTACTTTTAAAGTAGGTCCAGGACTTAGTCCTGGTTGGTTACTTATTAAGTAATAGCCGGTTCGGCGTTTGAGAACAAGTTGGTTACTTTTTAAGTAACTACTTTTAAAGTAGGTTTGATGTTTAATAATGAAAATATAATTGTTATAGAAGAAAAATACATCAATGTTGCACTCCTATAAAAGCTTATTTATATCTGTATTTACATTTAAAATTAATCAAAAAAAATATTTTATAATAAAATTTAAATATCTAATATATATGGCAGATACTTCGGATTTTAAAAATGGAGCAGTTATTAAATTTAATAATGATTTTTATACTATTGTAGAGTTTCAACATGTAAAACCTGGTAAAGGTGGTGCTTTTGTAAGAACTAAGTTAAAAAGTATTACAACAGGAAGGATATTAGAAAATACTTTTAACGCTGGTGTTAAAATAGATTTTGCAAGAATAGAAAGAAATAAATATCAATTTTTATATTCTAGTGGTGATGATTTTACATTTATGGATATGGAGGATTTTAATCAAGTTACAGTAGATAGAAAGATGATAGATAATCCTTTATATCTTAAAGAAGGGCAAGAAGTATTTTTATTAATAAATTTTGATGATAATAAGATATTAGGAGTAGAATTACCATTTTCTATTGAGATGAAATTAACAGAAGTAGAATTAGCTGAAAAAGGTAATACAGCTACTCATGCATCAAAAAAAGCTATTACAGAAACAGGTTTAGAAGTTCAAGTACCATTATTTATCAATGAAGGCGATATAATAAAAATAGATACTAGAGATGGTAAATATATCGAAAGAGTTAATAAATAATAAAAATTAACAATTAATTAATATAATATTCAAAAACAATATAAATTATGATATTTTATAATAAATTAATTAAAAATCTTTTTTTAATAAGTACATTGATTTTAAATATTAAAGCAGAAACAACTTTTAATATAACTTATCCTGATGGAACTACAGATGAAAAAGAATTATCATTACAAGAAAATTCATTACATCATTATGAATTATTATCAGAAATAGGATTTTCTAGTAAAGTTACATATAGTGGAAAAAATTATAAGTCTGATGATTATGAAGTTTTTGTAAATGATCAAAAATTAAAAAATAATAAAACGATGAATTTTGAAGACAACAAAACTTATGATGTGAAAATCTATGAAAAAAAAGACTATTCAATATATTTTTCGGATACTGAATTTTCTGATGTAACAAATAGACCTATTAAAATAAAAGGATATAATTTAAAAATTGATGATATAGTAAATATTATAGTTAATTATTTTTTTTATGATATAGATAAAAATGAGAATCATGATGAGAATGATAGTAAAATAATAGGTCATTATACAAAAATTGAAAAACAACAAGGTGGAGGAAGTATAAAACATGATTTGATAGGTAATATAATATATTTTAAACATTTTGGAGGTAAATTATTTGAATTAATTGATAATAATACAAAAAAAGAAATTACTAATATAGATGATTATATATTGAAATATGAATCTAACTATTTAATAGAATTTCCAATAGGATCAAAAGTAATACATTCTTCAATAGGGAAATATGGATATGAAGAAAAATATGGATATGATTTTATTATTCCAAATAATAAAACATTAAAAGATGCTTTTGATTTTTTCTTAGATTTAACAAATCTTGATAAAAATAAAATAGATACAATAAGAAAAAAGAAAGATGAGAAATATCTTGAAATCTATGTAAAAAAAGATGTAAAAGAAGTAAAAATTTTATCAAATTTAGATAAAATAACTTTTGATCGTAAAGGAAGTTGTATTGATAAATGTGCTGGTCGTTATAATAGATGTAGTGATGATTTAAAAAAAGTAAAATATGAAAAATTATAATTACATAAAACTGTTTTAGGAATGCAACATTTAGTTTTTAAATAAAAAATACTTACTTTAAAAGTGAGCAACCAATCTAAGATTGGATATACGTACTCAACGCCGTACAGGCTTAATATATTATCTCTTAAGTAAAATATAAAGTTAAACGTTTTGGGGTTTTTTAGTTAAGTTTTTTGATAAAAAAGTTAATTTTTTGGTTACTTTTTGGTTTAAAAAGTAACTGATCTGTATGTGCTCCTGTGTGTACAAATTAAAAGTTCCAGCAATTTAGTTTTTGGTTCTTTTCCTAAAAAGAACGAACGGAATTTTTGAACACTTTTTTTGACGTGGAAAAAAGTGTTGATTTTTCTACTTTTGTAAAAAGTAGTTACTTTAAAAGTAACCAAGTAATAAATGTTGGATCAAACGTCACGTTGAAAAAATGTTACAACTGTTATTAAAAACACTAAAAGAAGCACTCCTACTGTTTTTTCTATAATACTTTTATTCCAATATATAATCTAGTGTTATATAGTAAAGACCATATTAAACCATCTACTAATATAAATTTTGCTTTAGAATTTTGTCCATTTAATAATTTAGTATTTTTTTTTATAAAATGCTCCATTATTTCTTTATCACCACTAATACTTTCAGGTAATGAATCTATATCCCAATTGTTTCGATATAATTTAGAATAATGTACATTAGCTATTAAAATCTTTTTTATAAACTCTCCAATACTAAAATTTGTATTTAACTCAATATAAAATTTATAATGATTTTGATATATAATTGGACTAAATGAAACTATCAAATCAAAAGGTATATATTTCTTTGCAATGACATTTACAATACCAGATATATTATAAGAAAAAATATGATTTTTATTTATATGATCATTATAATAACCTTCATAACCAATATGTATTCCAGCAAAACCTATTCTTCTAAAAATACATTCAGGACCTGGATAAAGATACATACATCCTGTTGGAATAAAATAATTATCGTAATCATAAAAAAAAGAATTAACACCAAATGTTAAATCAAAATTTTCATATGGTACTTGAAATTTAATTTTAAACTTAGCTAGATTCCATAAAAAACCAGATATATATAAACCTTGAGCTTCTTTTTCATCATCTGTTTTATTTTTTTTACAACTTAATTTTATCAATTTTATAAATATATCAATAGATTTTGAGCCTATAAATCCATGACTAATAACTATTTTACCATTTCTATTTACGAATCTTTGTAAAACTGCTTCATAATTAAAAGAATATACGTTATTTATAGAAAAAAATGAGATAAAATTTATTATTAAAGATAAAATTCTACATTTAAACTTCATATTTAATGTTATCAATAAAATCTAACAGTTCATCAATTTTTTCAAAATTCATTAATTTTAAACGTAAAACTTTTGAATTTGGTATATTTTTAAAATAACCAGAATAGTGTTTTCTAAGACTTAATATAGTCTTCCATTCTTCATTATATTTTAACGATAATTCAATATGTCGTCTTATCATTTTAAAAATTTCATCTAATGGTCGTAATTTTAATTTATAATCATCATTTTTAATAAAATCATCTTCATTAAAATCATTAATATTAAAATTTATACATTTTAAATCATGAAAAATCCAAGGATTTCCAATAGAACCTCTTCCAATCATAATTCCATCAACATTAGTTCTTAACATTTTATAAAAACTTAAATAATCAACAACATCTCCATTTCCAATAATTGGAATCGTTATATTTTTATTATCTTTTAACTTTTTTAAATAATCATAATTAGCGTTTCCAGAATACATTTGAGACCTGGTTCTACAATGAATAATAACTTTTTTAACACCAATATTTTGTAATCTTAAAACTAAATCTTCAATAATAATATTATTTTCATCCCAACCTAATCTTGTTTTTACAGAAATTGGAATATTAGTAATATTTACAACATTTTTAACGATATATATTAAATTATCGATATCTTTTAACAAAGCAGAACCACAACCTTTATTAACTATTTTTTTCACTGGACAACCACAATTTATATTTATTTCATCAGGATTATATTTTTCAGCTATTTTAGCTGCTTCAACCATAGATTTAACATTATTACCAAATATTTGAATACCTAAAGGACGTTCAATATCTGAAAATGTTATCTTTTTAAAACTTTTATCTACTTCTCTAATAAGACTATCAGCTGCAACAAATTCTGTAAAAACAAAATCTACACCATTTTCTTTACATAACTCTCTAAAAGCTCTATCTGTAATATCATCCATTGGTGCTAAATATAAAGGAATATTCACTAACTATATTATAAATATATTCTAATATATTTAATAAATGTGTTAATAATTTTTATAATTTTCATTAGTATAAAAATAATAATATGGATGATATAAGAGATAAGATAGTACCAACAAATGATTATGTTTTTAAGAAGTTATTTGGTGAAGAGAAAGATAAGATTATCTTAATTTCGTTTTTAAATGCATTATTTAAAGAATATGATTTTTTGCCTTATATTGAAGATGTAACCATAAAAAACTCAGAAACAACAAAGAGTTACGATGTTGAAAAACAGAGTAGACTTGACATTAAAGCTAAAATTGATAATGAAACTTATATCGATATAGAAATGCAAAATAGAAGTTATTTTGATTTAATAGACCGTGGAATATATTATTGTTCGAAGATTTTAGCAGAAGAAACTGTAAAAGGAAGG
>Ga0310691_10004977_pt1 | contig 14748 bp, 26 predicted proteins | sample 176DNAGHGlowgp2_FD_203887 | JGI IMG/M metagenome (GOLD analysis project Ga0310691, IMG submission 203887) | Sheep rumen microbial communities from Palmerston North, Manawatu-Wanganui, New Zealand - 1766 DNA GHGlow gp2 (v2) (version 2) | ecosystem: Host-associated > Mammals > Digestive system >... | reverse complement strand
CAAGGAAGTCATCGGAGGCGAAGTGATCCAGGGCTGGAATGTGGGCAAGTTCTTCACCGCCTGTGTCGATCCTTGTGACAAGGCCGCCGCCTGGTGCGAAGAATGGCTCCGCAATTCCGGCGGCGCTGCTCCCGCTATTCAGGGCAATTCCGCCGGGCTGGAAAGCAATAACGAAACCGCCACAAACGAGGATGATGTTGGCGTCCGCCTTACCAACATCCTCAACGGTAATGACGTTTGGTCCGAAGTGAGCGGCGGCGATAACGATTCGCTCGTGGACCAAATCCTTGACGGCGATTGGATTGGCTTGATGTGCGGACCGAACAGCGACGAGGCTGCCGATTGGGATGCCTACATCAAGGACACCTTCGGTCCTTTCAGCCAGTATGTTGCGGCCGAATGGTTCTCGCCGGATAAGAATGACCCCAACTTCAAAACTGTCCACATCAAGTTCAAGCCGCGTTTCGCCCTTGGCGATAAGGAAACGCAGGCCAGCGTGCTCAACAGTCTCGGCGACAAGATCGCGGACGGCTACCTCGTTATGGCAGAAAAGCGTAACGAAGAACTGTCCCCGAAAATGAAGCAGCGCCTGAAATTGAAGTCGTGGCAGGCGGCAACGGAGAAACTGAAAGGCTTCGATGAAGCCGGTTACTCGTTCCTCGATTTGTATGAAGGCGGCAAGTGCCCCGCCTTCATTACCCCTACCAAGGGCTATCAAACCGAAAAGGAAGCGCTCGATGCCGCAAAGAAAATCTTTGACGACTTTGACGAATACTTCGAAATAACCGCCCTCTTCGATGAAGCAGGCGGACCGAATGGCGAAGCCGTGTGGTTCCCTGCCTACGGCTTGAAGAAAACCTTTGTGGACCTCCCCGAAGGCGAAGGGCTGGAAGTTCTCTCGGAACTTTCCGATGTCCTCTATCGCTTGTATACAAAGGGCGAATCCGCAAGCGAAGACCGCCGTGGCACGGACCGCTACGGACACCACGTTAAGCGCTTCACCACAAAGGACTTGAAGGGCTTGGACGGCGAAGTGATTGGCGGCAATGACGGCAGCGGCGATGATGCTGGAACGCCCAGCAACTTCGGACTTGCCTATTTGGACACCACTTCGATTGATGCGTTCTCCAACAACTTCATCCCCAGTGTCCGCGACCGTTTCCTGCACGACCTCGCACAAATGCCGGTATCCAAGAAATCGATTGAGGACCTGCTCCGCAAGCACAAGCTCCACAAATTCGGCGACCCTATCGGCGTCCGCGATTTCTTCCCGGAAAACGGAATTGCCTACCTCGGGACATATGCAAGTGACGGCCTCCCGCGTAAGACGCTGTGCCTGCGTTGGGGTCCGGCGCTGAAGAAATAAAAGGTTCCTATCACTCAAATGGAGTAGGGCTCGCCAGCAATGGCGGGCCCTTTTTAATGGCGCATAGATGCGTTTTACGGCGCTAAAATATGAAAGGCGGGTATTTGCCCGCCTTAACAATTTGAAGCGCTTATAGGCGCGTTTACGGCGCAGGGATCGCTATGCCAGCCAGGGCGAGGTAGCGCTTCGCGTTGGTGCGGGCGTTCAATTCCTGCTCCGCTATCCTTCGCATAGTCGCGCCGTCTTCCGGCTTATACTTTAACAATTCCGCAACCAGCGCCTGAACAGTTTTGATTGGCGGGAGGCCGCGTCCGGTGAAATTCGCGCGGGCACAAATATGCCAATTCTCGGCGGTGATATAGCCGCATCCAGTATACGGATTCAATTTACGATTGTCCCAAGATATGCACGCCCTGCCGCACGCCATACCATCGTAAAGCGAGCGCCCGATTCCTACAACAATGTCCGCATCATTTATCAAGTCCTCAACGTGCCACACGCGCTGCCCCACTTCTTTGGGGACGCTTTTGAAGGTCCAGCCTAATTCCTTGCAAGCGGCCTTCAACATAGAATCATCGCCTTGACAAATGGACAACACGCGGGGACAAAGGGCGGCGGGCTGCGCCGGTCCGCGTAGCGGAGACTTTGGCGAGTAACGTTCCAAATCCTCGCCGTTGCGCATAAGGATTGTCTCATAGCCGCGTCCTTTCAAGAAATCCTGAATCTCCTCGGATATGGACACATATGCCTTGGCGCCTTTAATTGGAAATTCCAATGCGGTCCACTTGCTGTGGCAGGTTTGGACAACGGGGCATTTGCCGATGAATTCTTTTCCGGATTGCTGGTTCGCAAAGCAGGCGGCAAGCGGGATGCCCCACCTATACGGCTGGGCGCCTATTTCCTTGAGATGCTTTTCGGTTACGCCGTTCCCGTCCATATCCGGCGCGTAGTAATAAACCGTATACCCCAAATCAATGAACGCCTTACTCATCGCCCAATTGAAAGTGTCCGTCCCGCCAATGAATTTATATGTCCCGTTTGCCACACAAATGTTGCGGCAATTAGGGTCGTGAATGATTTGATATTCTTTGACAATGCCCGCCGGACCTTTACAAAATTCGGAATACATTGCCGGGTATATCTTGTAAAGATCGGTATACATCCCCACCGAATTGGTGCTGACATCCCCTAGCGCTGCTATCTTACTTTTATCGAATAACATAGTCAGCATCCCTTCAACCATATAACGCATACTTCGGATGTCATTGCGGGCGCCAGCCAATTTCAAATCGATGGTTGCCTTATGCGATAAAAGGGCGCTCCCCTTATACGCTTGGAACGAGCCGGAGGCGTGATATGGGTGGACATTCCATCCAATGCGATGCGTCCAGTCCGGGTTTGCGTGAAGCAGCCCGCACACCGCCGGTTTCGCGTTTGTCGGGGGAATGGTGAACAATGCCCTATACATCAAATAGGACCAAAACGTGATTCCCTTAAAATCGCCGTAATCATAAAACACGCTGGACCCGTTGCGCGAACTTCCGGGCTTATGGCTCGTGCCTTTGAAATGCAAATAATACATGTCCGCATCCGCCTTGGCGGCGCCTAGAAATTCGTTATAGGTGCCCCACTCCCAAGTATCGGAATTGGCAGTCCCTTTAATGTCCAGCCGTGCTTTCCCTCGGCCAAGCACGGTCTTCAACGCGATAAATACATTATCCGGCAAATGCCCGTCGCCTGCCACGCGCACGTGAATTTCATCAAAAAAGTCCGCCGCATCAAATGCCCACAACATATTGAGGTGGAAAATTTCGATCGGCTGAAGTCCGCCGCCACACGGCATCCAATGGATGAAGGCAATGCGTTTGCTTTTCCAGTGGGGCATACATACATTCGATTTCGCATAAACCGGCGTCCCCCAAATTTTCAGAAGGCGGGAGGTTTCCGCCGACGGCGTGTTGGCTTTTTCCGCCAAGTCCTTACGCCTAGGCAACGACTTGTCCACCTTATATTCAACGCCCGGTATCCCCGCAAGCCTGCCGTGGACAAAACCTTCGGAATGAAGGACAATTACTTTCTCCTTCTTCGCAAGCGCCCGCTTTATCCTCGCCTGATTGGACCGGATAACTGTTTCCGGCTCGTAGGCGTGGTCCACAATCTTAACCATTTGAATGTTTCCTAAAAATTTGAAGAAGCGCCCTTATCGGGTGCTTCCACTTGGTTTCCTCTATAAGCCGCCGCGTCATCTCACGCCGCCTGCCTGCCTTGAAATGGGATGGATGCATCGGGTGCCCCTCCCATTTCGCAATATCAAAATACTGCGGCCATAGCCCTTTGGGCACGCCTATCATTAGTCGTCCCACTCCACCTTGCTGGTGTCAAAGCGGCGCTCGCGCTCGATGGCTTCCCGCTTCCCCTTCCCGTATGCCTGCTTCGCAAATGCCTTCGCAGCCTTGCCCCAGTCCTTTTTCTCAAATGTATTCCGTGTTTTCATAGTTGTTCCTTTTTGCGCGTAAATGCGCTTGTAAGGCGTTTTCAGCCCGCGCCTTCACATTTACACCCCTTTTCATTTTCATCGCCTTTAAGCGCGGTTTCCGGCGCAGCATTCGCCTTCTCCGCCTGCTTCTTCTCCTCAAAGGTTAAAATCGCCTTCGATATCATCACCGCCGCTTCCCAATCGGTGTCCGGGATGGCGCCCGGCCCAAATTTGGCAATAGCGTCCACAAAGGCGCGATACTCAAAATTCGTGTCGCTAGGATCCGGGCAGTGGACACTCCTTATCAGCAGGCGCCCAAAGTCCAAAACATCCTCGTTCCTCTCATATTCAATCTTGGCCGCCTTGATTTCGTCCAATAGGCGGACCTGCTCCGCCAACGCCTTCTTCAGGTCCTTCACCATCGCCGCGTATACATTGAAGCGCTCCTTCTTCGAAACCATCTCCAATGCCGCCGGATTGCTGCATACCTTCTCAATTCCATCTATGAGCGCCGCCGTGTATGCCCATATCGCATTACGGACAACCTCAAAGCCTTCCCCGTTCTTGAAGGCAACGCAACGGAGAAACAACGCCGACTTCATCCAGTCCTGCGTGAACAGCCCCTTCTTTTGATTCAACTCGTGGAGCCCGACGCGGATTTCATTTACCGCCTCGGTTAAGTTGTCCCCGTCCTTGTAGATTAAAGGCCCTTTGATTTTTCTCGGCTGCTCAATGCCCCAAGCCTTCAGGAATCCCCGCTGGAGATTGAAGTCGACATATGCCCGCTCCGCCGTGGTAGGCGGCTTGACATAAAAGGGGTTAACCTTCCGTTTCTTTCTTTTTGTCACGGCGCAGAACCTCGTCCCTTAATGCTTCAGCCTTCTCTTCATCATATATCGGCGTCGAATCCGCTTGGACCGGCACCTTCGAGATATTAACATCGTAGCCACTTAAAGTTCTCAAAAAGTCCTGGCGCATCCGGAAACTGTCCCGGAGAAACGCGGTATACGCCATCAATTCGTTGCGCGACATTTTCGATGGATCAAACATCTTGTCCATCGCCGCCTCAACCTCGTCCAGCCTTTTGGACATACGGTCCATAGATTGAACGGTGCGGTCAACCATATTCACCATCGTCGTATTGACGCGCTGGCGCACCTCTTCCAATCCATCTTGCGTATACAGCAGCACTGGCTTACTTTCACTCATATACCATAATATACGTTCTTTTTTCCGTTCGGACAACTCCTTACCTGTCCCTTAATCTTCCATACAAAGTATCTATTATGCGGACAACCTGTCCCTTCGGACAGTCTCCTAATACATAGACTTAGTCCATCGGTATATTGGTATTGGTAAATTCGGGGAGGGGGAAAACGGACAATTTGGACACAAAAAATTGGCGAATCCAGTTAAATTTCAAAGTTTATGGGACACGGGACTGCCTTTTTGAATTAGGAGACTGTCCGTCGGACAAATCGGACAGGTCACATAAGAAAAAGGACCGGCCCCAACCTACTCGGACCGGTCCTTTCATTCCAGAAATTCTTTCCGCTTTCGATAATAGTAAGGCTTCGATATCGCCTTCTCCTGCCATAGCCGCTCCAAGTCATCTATCGTTTCGATGACCAGCGTAGGCTTTCGTCCAACCTTCTTTCCTTCCCCTTGAAGCAGCCTCTTCATCCGGCGCCGCTCCTTTGCCACCACATTGTGCCGCTTGTATATCTCCTTCTTGCGTCTCGGCGTTAGACCATCCCAATACTCCGGCCCCACCTTCCCCGTCCGGGGCGAGTAGGACACCAACGGCGGAACCTTGAAGTGGCTGTATGCGGTATACAGGTTTCCCCGTATGACCGCCTCCACATCCTCACGCGGCACGCCTAATCGCGATATCTCACGCTCTATCGCACGGACACAGTCATTGAATTCAAAATGATTGCCAGCCAGTCCCCATCTCTCCTCCGTGCTCGTCTCGAAAAAGTGATACCAGGCAAATGCCGCCGGGATGATTTTCTTCCAGATGAACGAGAACCGTTCCCCTTTCCCCACCTTCCCCTTGTAGAAGTATTCTATTGACGGCAGCATCACCTTCGTGTCGATGCCGAACAATTCCTTCGCGTCATACCTTGATAATGGCATCGGAATGCGCATAGCGCCTAGTCCCTTCACATCCACCTTTCGGTATGACCCCAACATGTCCGGGTCCGGCCTGCCGAAGGTCATTTGCCTAGGCGAGTCCATACAATGATCGTAGGCGATGGCGCCCAAGCCAGCCTCGATCGAAAACTGCATAAAGGCATTTGCATATGCGGTGGTGTATTCCGCATATGAGTATTCCTTTGAAAGTCCGTAGAAAACCTTTCGCCGGTTTTCCTTTCCGGGGACCGATAATACCGCCGAGGGACTTTTGGAAACGATAATGTTGTCCGAGCTAATTTCATCCAGCCTGGCGGCATCCTCGGCGGTCAATTCATCCAAATCAAAAACGACCGCATCGATAGGGGAATCCTGCAAAAGGCGGAATGATACCCCGGACATATAAAGGTCGTATAGGGCCTTGGCGCCTTTCAATTCCGCGATGGCGGAACCACGGCGATGGAGTATCGCCGCATTGGCCTTGCCTCTAAATTTGTATGGGAAAATCTCTAATCTCATTTAAGCGAACAAAAATATACGGACGGACAAAAGTTGAAGATGTCCCGTATAAGATAGCATCAACCTACAATAACGCATAGGTGGAAAAATGAAAATTGAAGAAGCAATGAAGCAGGACTTCAGCAGGATGACCCCGCAGCAGCGTTCCCATTTAAGGAAGCGTATTCTCGCCGCCGGGCTCCCCGTCCCCCCGGAATTGGACCTGAAGAAGGGACAATCCGTAATTCCGGTAGTCGATTCAAAACCGGATAATGGTCCTTGGAAGTGCACGGTGGTTGCGGATGGCAGGGAAACGGTTTACACCATAGGAGGCGACAATGATGAGACCTAGCAGGAAGCGCCCGCCCGTTAAAACGAAGATGTATGCGGAGGCACGGAAAATGAACGAGGCGATGAAAGGAACAGCCATAATCGTAAACGGCAAGCGCATCAAGGCGGTTGACGGGGTATGGTATTTGGAAGGGCACTGGATGATTGTGTGGGACGCGAATCAGGAACCCCGCCTACGGAAAGTGGTATGCGTCCTTCCCAAGAGCCTGGAAGTGATGTTCCCTGTATATGCGTTTAACGAAACCGGAATATCCGCACATTGCTGCTGGCTTCACGCCGGCGAGATTCCGAAGGGACTGGATGTCAGCGGAATCGATGGGTGGTATGAAATGAAAAAGGATTTGAAACTATGATCAACCTCGAAATCAAATGGGGCGAGCTGGAACTCGCAGGCGAGACCGAATTGCAGGGACATCCGGAAGGAACGCTTGTCCGTCGCTTTCACGTGGAATCGCACGATCCTGCCAGCCCGGAAGTTGGCTATGCGATTGGCGTAGGCGTCTACTTCCGTCCCGATGGAAGCCGCTATTTCCTTGTCCTTGAAGATGGGCTTGCGGACCGGATGCTGTGCTACACGCAGCAGGCGATGTCGCTTTTGTCCGGATTCCTGAATTGGCTTTCGCAGAACAAGGCGAAGGTCTATCCGACAAGGGAGGACTTTTTGCGCAAGCCGGAAACCTTCCCCAATTACACGGAGAAGAAGGATGCGTAGGGCGGCGGAAATTGTCGGTTGCATCATCTTGTCCGTTGCCAACCTTCTATTGTGGCCGATAGCGAAGGCCACCGAGAAGTTGGGCGAATGGCTGTATGATGATTGGGGCGACGACGACGACGACAACCACTTTGGGACTTATAAATAAAGGGGACAATTATGAGCAACATAACAGGTTTTGCCGCATTGCGGCCGGGCGCGTTCAAGGACAAGTTGAATGACCTGATGGCAAAAGGGAAGAAGAAGGATATCCGCAAGATTGTCCTCAAGTTGAAGGAGGAAGTCCTCGACTACGTCACGACCAATGCGAGGCACATGACCGAGAGGTCCGTGGAACTTCGCATCGAAGGCGGGCAGGTAATGCCGCAGTATCGCGGCGAGGTCCACGGCATCAGTCCCATATGCGGGGTTGACGTATTGCCGGACATCAAGGAAAAATTCAAGAAGGAAGGGTTTACGCTGGAATGGGCGTATGACCGAGGCAAGTTGAACGGCAAGCTGGTTTTCAGGTGGTAGCATTATGGCGGACTTTTGCAAATACGAAGAATCAGCCAAGCAGGATTTTCCGAAGTGCGTCCGCAATAGGCTGGAAGAACTTGATCCGGATGTGTTGGACAACCTGCTTTTAATCACAGGTATGGAACCCGCAATGATTGGCGTAATGGAGAACGCGGCAGGGAACACTGTTGGGGTCTATGAACGGAATCTTTGCATTCAGGTTTTGGCAAATAGCCTGATGCGTTCAAATCCGGGCAAGACGGAAGAGCAGGCGTATGCGGAAGCGACCGAATGGATTTCGTATAACACGGAGAGGGCGCTCCCGTATGAAAAGGACAAGGCGCCCATTATCATTCAAGGCTTCGTTTGTGATGCGCCGGCGTGGCACGAATTTGAAATCGAGGACGATACCGATGACGACTAACTGGAAGAACAAGAAATTGATGGAAGAAGGAAAACTTCCCAAGTTGCCGGAGAAGGCGCCTTCCCCGGCGCCTCCGCCGCGAAAGGACTATCCGCTGTTTGCCCATGCGGAGCACTCGCATCCTTATGCGATTGCGGCCAACCGTATTCACGCGCTGGAATGGGCCAACAAAGAAAAGGACAAGGTGATCGCGCAAATGGAAGGCGAGGCGGTTGCCTTGCGCCGTTTGAATCTGTCCCTTCGCCTGCTGGCGATTCACGGACTCATCTATCGCCTGGACAGTTTGATCAAGGAGGAGATGGGCAAGACTTGTCCCAACGTAGGCAGGATACAGAGGTGGTCCGCCGAGGTCGGGCGTCTCCGCGTCAGCTATGAAACGCTCAAGGAAAGCAAGCTCAAGGGAGGCAGGTGATGCGGGAATTTACCGGGACAGAAGAATACTATGTCCTTATGCTAATTCCGTTTGGCAGCAAGGAACACGGATACGCGCCTCGCTATTGGGCGAAGGAAAAGGATTTCACATTGAAGGACCTTACGCACGCGACCCGGTTCGATTCCATTACCGCCGCCAAGACCGTAATGACCAAGGCAAGAAAGAAATACAGGGAATGTCCCTGGTTTGGCATCACGGACAACGATGAAATGATCATTGCGGAAGTCAACACAAAGGTCCCCGTAAAGGAGGTTAAATGATGTGCGCGTTTGGTGAATTTTGGTGGATCTTTTTATTTGTCGCCGTCATATCCGTCTTGGTCATTATCGATGCGCCTTCGGACGCAACAAAGGTGGGACTGATTTCGGGCGCAATATGCCTAGTGTGTATTGTGCTGCTGGTTATAGCAGGCGGCGCCAAAAGTGATATTCACTGCAAGGAAATGAAGTATCAGTCCGTGCTCGATAAACGCCCCGAACTTGTCCAGGAATGTCCCGATAGGGAGAAACCTAGTTGTCAACTTCAGTGGATAAAATATCAGCAGGATTCATTGTCCAAGTATCTTCGGGTGCTGCAATAGTATACGTATATTTGGATATTATGAAAAACAGAAAAGAACGCAGACACGCCGTCAAGCAGGCGAACACGCTTGAAACCTCCAAGAAAGTTTTACAGAAGGCGCTTATGGGCGCCCTTCACAATGGTGGATTCCTTTTCAGCAATAACGGAAAAGGCGCCATCACCCCGGTTATAATCAACGCCACTGTCCAGCAAATTGTGGTAGCGATCCTTGCCTTTTTGTTCTCCCGCACGAAGACGGCGGGCGACACCACCAGCCTTTACGACTATGTCATTGCGACGGCGGATCGTCTTTGCAAGCTGCGTTTGAGGGATGTTCCGGCACCGGAAACATCTTCCGAAGGCGGAAAATGAAAATCCTGAAAGTCCTGCAAAATGTATGGCTGTGGACCGTTGCGGTCGTTTTCACTATTGCGGGATTTACTGCATTTTGTGCTTTTATTGGACTAATCGTAATCGGCATCCAAAAACTTATTCACTAAAACGGAGTTTAACCCAATGATGGAACTTACAACCTACACCGAGCTGGAGATCGCGCATAGGCTTATGACCTCGTATGCGCAGAAATGCCGCTCCCTTCACGGCCACCGCTATGAAGTGGAGATCACCGTAACCGCTCAAAATTTCAATGAGGATGGAATGATTGTGGACTTCAAGAAATTGAAGGAAGTGGTCAAGACTGTCCTGGATGATAAATGGGACCACGGTTCCTGCTTCAATGCGAACGATCCGCTTGCGCGGGCTTTTGCGAAGGAGGCTTATAGGTCCGATCGTGTCCACATCATCGCCGGAAACCCGACGCTTGAGTGGATGGTTGAACATTGGGCGCTTGAACTTCAAAAGGCGTTGGACAACTTCTGCCCCGGAGTGGCGGTATCGATGTTGAAGGCCAGCGAGACGGCAAGGAACACTGTGACCTGGCACTGCAATTGTCTTCCGTGGGAAAGATCCGAACCTGCGAATGACGCGAAGAAGCCTATATGCGCCGACAAGGAAAAGGAGCGCGTCGATGCAGCCCTGCGCCCCGCACCCAAGAATGATTGGGCATCCCCCGGCGCCACTGTGAAAGTGGATTCGTTTACGCCTACCGAAGGCATTGAGGACGAAATAGAAGAAGTCCACCCGGATGCTGTCCCGTATTTGGTTTCCTTCTACAACAACCACACCATCGGCAGCACGGTTGTCCACTCTTCTTTGAAGGCGCAGGCGCTGTATGATTTTTGCACCGGTGCCGTTCAGCCGCTGGATAAGAACGAAGAAGCCGTTGTGGTTATTGGCATCAATCGTTTGCCGGGATGAGGCATGTTATTGGAATCGTTCAAGGCAAACAGTGATTCGGGATATGTGATCATCCCGGGGATTGAGTCCCACACGGGGTATATATCCTATAACTACGCCGGGATGACGCCAGCCGAGGTGTCCGCCTGGAAAAATGCAATCACGGTTCCGGAAGTGCGGAGAGCCCGCCCGAACAACGCGGAGGACTATCAGAAAGTGCTTCAGGGACTAGGTATTCGGTGTGCGATGGCAGGGACGGAAGCGTGCCACATCTTACGCGCCGAATATCATTCAACCCCGTTCTATCGGAGGACAAAATGAGTAAGGATACAAAAATGGCTGAACTTGGAAAAGCCGCCGACTACATGCGCAAGGCTGCCGATATCATCGACAAGATTTCGGGCTCCAAGACAAGCGAAGGCGACGAAACCAAGCAAATCAAGAAAAAGCGTATATGTGATTAAATTGGTGCCGGCATTGAGGAAAATAGGGTTCGAGCCCCGGCAGTCGCTCCCCTCGCCCGAAACGAGGTATGGCGGCGGCCAATAAGGCAGGCGGATGCCCCGGCACCAAAAGTTTTCCCGGCGGGGAACCGCCGCATTTGTGATTAAATCGTTTGGCGTCGGGGAAGATTGTTAGGGAACATCGTCTGGTCGAGGGTGAAAGCCCGTGGAGACCCACGCCTAACCGCCCCGGCTGCCAAATGCTGTGTTTAAGAAGCAGGACAGTCATTCTTTCGGTTTCATAAAAGTCCTCGTAAAAAGCACTGAAACCGCCCCCCAATGGTTGTGTGTTCTGTAATGAGGCCCGCGTAAGTGCGCCGAGGGGAGAACACCCGCGGAGAGTCCCACGCCGAAGACGAAAGGTGGCGACGCGGGGTCCGAAATACCCGACGAGAGCCTGCCATCGCGCCAAGGCAGGATAGCTAACGAGAGGTGCGCAATCTCAAGGGCGCCCGGAAAGTAGAACACCTAAACGGCCACGCAGGGCCACCCGTTGGAGGGTGAAGAGTCCCGACAAGCTGTTCTGCTGTCCGGCGCCCATACTAGTTTATAGGAGATTCCAAATATGGCTATCAAGATGCCCAAGGACCCGGACAAGGTTAAGACCCTATGCTGTAAGTATCTGCGGCAGTTGCAAGCACTTACGCAGAAATACGATCAGGCACGCTTAAAGTGGAATATGGAAGAATACTATCTCACCCAAAAGATTTGCGACTTCGAGGCCCTTTGCAAGAAAAACAATGTGGACTACACCATCGTAAAGGAACGAGACGCAAAACGCCGCCAATCTTAAAGGAAATTTCATTATGGCAAAAGGTTTGAGACTATCTTTTCTCGGCCAGCATCTAAACCGGGATGAATTGATTATGATGTCGTCCTGCCTCGGCTTCAATACATACCCGCATTTTTGCGGATGGGGCGGCCCAAGCCAGCGAAACTATCTCGCGTTTGATTCCGGGAAGTCCTACGATATTTGTATGTGCCTTGTTCAGCGCGGAATTATGTCTTGCGAAAAAGCTGCCGACACCGGAAGAAACTACACCTACTTTCACGTAACGGATTTTGGGAAGCGTATCTTTGATATGTTTCGCCGGCACCACAAGCGCCCGCGTTTGGCCCTTTACAGCGGCCATCGGAGGAATAAGAAATGAGTTCAATTTTAGAAACGCTTAAAGCTGTAGACGCGGCTATTCGCAAACAACGCCCCCTTCCGATTATTGGCGGCCCTCGCTTGGCGGCCTTTATGGAAAAGAATTGGGGGTATCACGTAATTGATATGACGAGGAGCGGCAAATGAATGCGTTGATTTTATTGGCATTTTTGGCGCTCCTTCTTTTTGCCGGGAAGAAGTTATTTGATGTCCGAGACTGGGGCAAGCATTCGGCAAATACTAGGCAAGCACCGGGCAAGCAGCCTCAATACAAGGGGAATCGTCCCGGCGGCATCGATATGAGCAGCTCCATTAAAATTTGTGAACGTATAATTGAAAAACTACGGAGGACCGATGGTAGTAACAAAAACTGAAGAGTGTCCCAAATGCGATACGGATGTTGAGGTCGAAATCGACGTGGACATTGATATTAAAACCGCCGCCCACGAATTGATTGCCTACTATAAGGGCAAGGATGTGAGCGCAGGCGATGCAAAGAAACTCGAGGATGCCATCCGGAAATGCCTGGTGGACGAATTGGGCGTATCTAGCAGCAAGGTGGAATGATATGCGAATACAAAAGAAATCGTGGGAAGAGTTCCGGGCAACCGGCCTTTTCCACTTCGTCAACGCATTCCTGCATATGTTTGGCTGGGTGATCGTTCTTGCCATCAAGGATAACGGGGAGGTGGATGAAGTGTATCCTGCCCGGACCAATGTGCGGGGATTCACCGAGGAAAGCAACACGAAGGCATACAACAATGTAACCGCGTTCTTGCAAAAGGAGTTCGGCAATGAGCACAAGGATTCTTGACGCCTACTTGTATGACAAGCCGGAAAACGAATTGATGAAGGAACTCAATTCTATCCGCGACGCATTCCACGAATACTTGAAGGCAGACATCAAGAAGGACCCCAACAAGTGGATGCGATGGGGAAAGAGCATCGTGGATCGAGGCAAAGAAACCGGGGAAGATTCGCTCCACCGTGCCATCCGCTACATCAAGGCTGGATTAGAAACGGTGGAGGTAGGAAACCCCCTTGATGTTGCCGCGAACTGCGTGGTAATAAAGCATCGGAGGAAAATCGTTCTTTGGTTCTTCCCGGGAATGAATTTCAAAATGTTCGCCAAGGAAAATGAGATCTTCAAGCGCATTCGCAAGAACGAATACTGGTGGCTGGATTCGGCGGACTGCGAATGGGATTCCAAGGAAGAGGAGCAGGCCTACAAAAAGCGTGGCCGGTTTTGGGCATCCGCATTCGAGCACTTCCAAACATATGTGCCTTCGCGTATGGGGCTCGTGTATGAATTTTTCTCGCATGAAGACATTTTCCGCATGGGGGATTTTCTTCATATGGAATATGAATCCTATTTGAAAAGAGGTAGCAAATGAACAAACCAAATCCTGAACTACTGAAAACGGTCCGCGACGGGCTGGCTCGCTACAACGAGGCCCGCAAGACCACGTTCAATGATATGCACAAGGCAGAAAAAATCGCGGGAGAAATCAACCGCGCCTTGTGGAGCGCACTCCTCCCGGATGCCATCAAGCATTTGGAAGGTATGGTCGGCCACAAGATCCAGCACGTCGAAAAGGACGGCGACGTTGTCATTTTGAGCGTCAAGTCCCTCAAGTTTGAAAAGTGGGAAGTTAATCTCCTCGGCGAAGGCGTCCGCTATACCGATCGCCACAGCTCCCCGCTTTCGGGGTTGTCTTGCGTGACCATCAAGTATGATTCCTTGAAGGAAGTGCTTGATAAGATTAAGGTTGCCGACACTTCCACCGTTGAAGATTTGGTCGCGCATGTTGAAAAGAGGCGTGCGGCGCAGCTGGAAGAGGCAGCCAAGAAAATCAACGACAAGTATGACAAGGTGGTGGAATCTATCCGCAACATGAAGGAACCGGAAGAAGCCGAAGATTTCACTTCCCGCTTCCATCCGGATCCGCTCCACGAAATCACTTATTTCCGCTGGCGTGACCTCGTCCACGAGTTCGGCACCGAGGAAGATAAGAAGGCGCTGGAACCGGTCCCGGTGGATGTGCTGGAAGAAGACAACTGCCCGGTGGTAGATGCGGTGGAAACGTTGGAGGCGGACTAGTGGATAAGTATTACCTGCTGGTTGACATTGACGGCACGATTACGGATGCCAGCAAACGCGCAAAAACATACCTAGAAGGCGATAAACCTGATTGGGACGGCTTCTATGCGGCCTGCGGCGAAGACGCGCCTATAACGCCGGTTATTCGCATTATAGAGGCATTGTCGGGTGCTTACGACATTGTGTTTTGCACGGGGCGCCGTAAATCGTGCGAGGCAGCCACCCGCGAATGGCTGGACAGAT
>Ga0310691_10004976_pt1 | contig 14749 bp, 11 predicted proteins | sample 176DNAGHGlowgp2_FD_203887 | JGI IMG/M metagenome (GOLD analysis project Ga0310691, IMG submission 203887) | Sheep rumen microbial communities from Palmerston North, Manawatu-Wanganui, New Zealand - 1766 DNA GHGlow gp2 (v2) (version 2) | ecosystem: Host-associated > Mammals > Digestive system >... | reverse complement strand
TGTCCGTGGTCGGTGGTGATGACGCCGGCGCGTGCATCACTGTACGGGTCGGTATGTTGTATCTCGAACGTCATTTCTTGTCTTCCTTCTCTTCGGGTATCTCAAATGACAGCGGATGCTCAACCATCTCATCGGTAAGAGCGAACTTCCAGACATCCTGTATATTCTCGACATAGTGGAAGGTAACGCCCTTGAGGTACATCTCCGGAATCTCGTTGATGTCTTTCTCATTCTCCTGGCACATCACGATGTCGGTGATGCCGGCACGCTTGGCTGCGAGAATCTTCTCCTTGATGCCGCCTACAGGCAGTACCTTGCCGCGTAGCGTTATCTCGCCAGTCATGGCAGTGTTCTTACGCACCTTACGCTGAGTGAGGGCTGAAGCAATGCTGGTGGCGATGGTAATGCCTGCCGACGGACCGTCCTTGGGCGTTGCACCCTCAGGCACGTGGATATGGATGTTCCAGTTGTCGAAGATGCGGTAGTCTACTCCTAATATGTCGACGTGGGCCTTGACATATTCCAGTGCAATGACGGCACTCTCCTTCATCACGTCGCCCAGATTGCCGGTCAGTGTCAGTTTGGCACCCTTTCCCTTCGACAGGGAGGTCTCGATGAACAGAATCTCGCCGCCGACACTGGTCCACGCCAGTCCGGTGACCACGCCAGCGTAGCTGTTGCCCTGATAGATGTCGCGATAGAAGGGGGGCTTGCCCAGCAGGTCTTCAATCTCTGTGGGGGTAATCTTGGAGTAGGGCAGCTCACCGCCTCCGGAGGCTTTCTTGAATGCTAACTTGCGCAGGGCCTTGTTCACCTGTTTCTCCAGCTGTCGTACACCGCTTTCGCGGGTATACTGCTCGATAATCTTCTCGATGGCGGGCTTGGTGAACGACAGCTTCTTGTCGGTCAGACCCGTATTCTCTTTCTCCTTGGGTATCAGGTGGTGACGGGCTATCTCGTATTTCTCTTCGGTAATGTAGCCGCTGACCTCAATGATTTCCATACGGTCGAGCAGGGGACGGGGTATGGTACCCAAGCTGTTGGCGGTGGCAATGAACATCACCTTCGACAGGTCGTAGTCCACGTCCAGGTAGTTGTCGTGGAAGGCTCCGTTCTGTTCGGGGTCCAGCACCTCGAGTAGTGCCGAGGCGGGGTCACCGTTATGAGTGCTCTGTGTCACCTTGTCTATCTCGTCCAGGATGAATACGGGGTTGGAGCTGCCTGCCTTCTGGATGTTCTTGATGATGCGGCCGGGCATCGCTCCCACATAGGTGCGACGGTGGCCGCGAATCTCAGCTTCGTCGTGCAGTCCGCCCAGTGAGACACGGACGTACTTGCGCTTCAGGGCATCGGCAATCGACTTGCCCAGTGAGGTCTTTCCCACACCCGGAGGACCATACAGACAGAGGATGGGACTCTTCAGGTCGCCGCGCAGCGACAGTACGGCAATGTACTCCAGGATGCGCTCCTTGACTTTCTCCATACCATAGTGGTCGCGGTCCAGGATTTTCTTGGCTCGCTTCAGGTCGAGGTCGTCTTCCGTATATTCGCCCCATGGCAATCCTACCAGGGTCTGAAGGTAGGTCAGCTGTACGTTGAAGTCAGGTGAGTTCTGATTCAGCTGGTCCAGCTTCTCGGCTTCCTTATAGAAGTACTTCCTGATGTCCTCAGGCCATTGCTTTTTCTGGGCTTTCTCCATCAGGTCTTTTTTCTCGGGCGAGGTGTCACCCGACATTTCTGCCTGGAGGTTCTTGATTTGCTGTTGCAGGAAATAGTTGCGCTGTTGCTCGTCAATATCGTCGCGCGTCTTGTTGCGGATGTCTTGCTTGAGGGTCAGCAGGTTGATCTCCCTGTTGATGATGCGCAGTACGTCGAACAGGCGGTCCTTGATAGAGTCCATCTGGAGCAGGGCTATCTTTTCCTTGATAGAGAAGGGCATGTTGGCACAGATGAAGTTGAGCGACATGATGTCGTTGCTCACGTTTTTGATGGCAAAGCTGGCTTCATCGGGAATGTCCTCGTTCATGCTGATGTACTCCTGCGTCTGGGTGCGCAAATCATCTATTGCAGTATTGAACACGACGTCGTTTTTCTTGGGAGTCACCTCCGGGATGGCAGATACGTGACCGGTCAGGTAGGGCTTGTATTTGGTCAGTTCTTCCAGACGGATACGTCCTAGAGCCTGCACAATGGCGGTGATGTTGCCGTTGGGCAGTGTCAGCGTCTTCAGGATCTTAGCCGACACGCCATAGTCATAGAGGTCGGAACGAATGGGGAATTCCACATCGAAGTCGCGCTGGGTCACCACACCTATCACGTGGTTGTTCTTCTCTGCTTTGAGAACCAGTGTCCTGCTTGCATCCCGGCCAATGAGGATCGGGGAAACGACACCGGGGAACAATACCAGGTTGCGCACCGTCAGGATGGGCAGCGTGTTGGGCAACTCGAAATGGGTTAAGTCATCGTAGCTCCCTTCTACATCGGCTATCATAGAGAACGACTTGTTTCTGTTATCCATATACATTGTTATCTTTTCCATTTTATTCTTGTGTATCCTTATATCTGTGTATGAATACCGTATTCTGTCCGTACATGAACTTGTACGAGATGTCTGGTATGATGTTGGTGACCAGTCGGAGCCCCAGGTGTTGGAAGTCCTTGCTGCCGATGTTCTTGTCAGCCATCTTCCCGGCTCTCATCGGGTCGAAGGGCTTGCCGGCATCCTTCAAGGTGACGAATACTCCGTCGTCGTTGACGCTGATGTGGACATCGAAGCTATGGTTCGTAACATGGCCGGTAGAGTATTTGGCAATATTGCTCATCAGCTCCTCGCAGCAGAGATTTACTTCAAAGGCAGTCTTCTTGTCCACATTGGAGGCCTTGAGGAATTGGTCTATCTCGCTGAGGGCGTCGTACACATCGTCTGTCTGGTAGTGTACGGAACGGTCGAAGGCATAGCCCTTTACAGCTTCTGGTATCATGGTGATGGGGGAGATGGAAGAGTGGTGCATCCTGCTGAAGAAGTAGGTGAACAGCAGCTGCAGCACTAATACTGTGAAACAGGCGGCAGAGAACCCCCACCAGAGCTCGATATTCTCTATCTCGGCAACTATCCATACCGACAGCACCAGGAATACGGTTTGCATCGTTGCGGTGGTGACGCTGGTCTTCTCGTGGCCCACCAGCTGGTAGGCGTTCAGCAATATCTGCGTGATGGCAAAAGGGATAAGCATCAGTGCAAAGATGCGCAGCACGTGGTTCAGCTCGCTCGCCAAGGCTGGGTCGGTAACACCAAAGAGCAGGCCTACAAGTCCGGGGATATACATAAAGGCGATGAGAATGGAGACCAGGGTTCCAGTGGTAATCAGAGCCTGTCTGACCAGTATTTGTACACCACGAATGTCACGCTCGCCCATCAGTACGCCACCCACGGCAAACAGCGACTCGATGATGCCGTCGATGAAGACATACGAGAGCAATAGCATCTGTAGGCAGACCGACCAGAGGAATAGTCCGTCGGCTCCCAGATAGCTGAGCACAATCCAGTTGATAAGCAGAATGGTTACGGCCATCAGCGAGTTGCTGAGCGTTACTGGGGCTCCCTCCTTGATGTTTGCCAGGAAGATGCCAAAGCAGCTCTTTCCCGGCCAGGCTATCTTATACGAACTGCTGGGCTGGCGGAGATAGTAGACCAGAATCAGGATGTTGACGATGAACATTGACAGTGAGCCCAAGGCGGCTCCCTTGACGCCCATATCGAGGATGGCGATTAGCAGGATGTCGAAGAATCCGTTGGCAACGGCTCCTCCCACCACCGCTTTGGTCACCATGCGGGGACGTCCGTCGGTGGCCACAAAGAGACACATGCCATAAGACATCATCTGGAGCCAGCCGCCCAGAGCGTAGGTGTGGATATAGTCGTAGGCCATCTGGTCTAAACGCTTGTCATCAGACAGCAGGTCGACAATCTCGTCGCTAAAGAAACTGATGCTGAGAGAAACCGCGATTCCGAGGGTTAGCACCGTCAGAAGGGTAGTTGTGAACGTCTTGGCCACTTTCTCTTTGTCGCCGCAGCCAATAGCCTGGGCACACATAGCGTTGGCACCGAAACAGATAAGGAAGCCAAAGCAGTTGAGCACTTCAACAAAAGGTAGTACCAGATTGATAGCCGATACGGCATCAGGGCCAACAATATGACCAACAATCATCGAGTCGGCTGTATGGGCCAACTGGGTGGCTGCGGCTGTCAGTACAGCAGCGAAGACAAAGTTCCTAAGTGCTTTGGATACTATAAACGCGTTTCTGTTTTGTTCAGTCATGCCTTCTTCGTAATTCTGTCAAACGAGCTGCAAAGTTACGAAAATTATCTGAATCCTCCAAGTGTGATAAGATATTTTAATATCTTTGTTATATTTTCGGGTAAAATGTCGTACCTTTGCAGGCGAAAAAGTATTTTATTGCACTAAAAATGTTCCAGTTCAAGCAATTCGTAATTCATCAGGACCGTTGTGCCATGAAGGTGGGTACGGATGGTGTGTTGCTGGGGGCCTGGGCTCAGGGCGGTTCCCGAATCCTCGATGTGGGGACAGGTACGGGAGTAATAGCCATGATGATGGCTCAGCGTTATCCTGAGGCCTTCGTGACGGCAGTCGACATTGATTCCGGAGCTGTGCAACAGGCAGGAGAGAATGTCGCCGGGGCGGGGATGGCTTCCCGGATACACGTGTCTCATGCCCCTGTTCAGCAGTTGGCGGTCGACGAATTACAGGCAGGCTCCTATGATGCCGTGGTGAGCAATCCTCCTTTCTTTATCGATTCGATGAATGCTCCCGATGAGCAGCGTAATATGGCGCGTCACACAGCCACTCTCACCTACGCCGACTTGATGCAGGCAGGGTGGATGTTGCTGAACGACGAAGGCGAGTTGAGCGTCGTAGTCCCCTTCGACTATCGTCAGCGGATGGAGGATGAGGCGACGTTTCGGGGCTTCTTCCCCAGTAGGGTGTGTGCTGTAAAGACAACGGACCGCAAGCCTGTCCGGCGCTATCTGTTAGCCTTCTGCAAACATCCGTGTGTCTGCCAACGTGAACAGCTGACGATAGGCGACGAGCGTTATCAGTTGCTGACACGCGATTTCTATCTCTGACAGCATTCTGCCGGCCCCTTTTCCCTCATTATATCCCTTTTACGCTCATTTATGGAATCCGGTGCGGATGAATTCGTCCCATTGACCCTGGTAGCCGTTGAACACGTTGATGTCAACGGGACCTGTGATCCCGTTTACCCGGCCGTCTGATGACAGTTGCCAATATACCAGTTTTACGTCTGGCTTGTATTGCCCGTAGCGGGCTATCCACACATTGTGACGCTGCTTGATATTGGAGGCTTTGGCCAGGTGGCGGTTGACGAACATCTGGTTGACATAGAGGATGGGACGCATGTGTGTCCGCTTCTCCACATAGTCCATGAAGATGGTGATGCGTCGCAGAAGTTCTTCCGTACCGCCTATCTTCTTGATTTGATTCTCTGTGGGTTCTACGTCCAGCACAGGCGGAAAGTCACCCTCTCTAAACAATGTGTGGTGTACGAAGTAGGTGGCCTGAGCCTCTGCCGTCGACTTGAGTGAGAAGAAGTGGTAGGCTCCGACCTTGAGTCCCTGAGCCTTCGCTGCGGCATAGTCTTTGAGGTAGTAACGGTTACGGATATTGGTTCCTTCGGTGCTCTTGATGTAGACAAATGAAACGGGAAAAGTCTGTCCTTCGGCATGATGCTTGCTGCCCAGCGAAGTGATGTGCAGATTGTTCCAGTCTATGCGGTATCGCTTACGGCCCTTCTCATGCTGGTGGCGCGAGATGTCTATGCCAAAGATGCGGTCGGAGGTGAATTTGAGTCGTTCACCTAAGAAACGGCCCTGCTTCCATTCACCTGCGCGCACTTGGTGGTGCGGTGATGACTCAAACCCGAACCCGTGTCGCCGGTCGTCCAACCACATTCCTTCATAGTGTGAGCCGTCCCAACTGTCGTAGGTCCCCTGCCCACGTGCCTGTAACAGGGTGTCCATCTGCCCACAGTAGGTTCCTGATGTGTCGCTGCGGGAGGCAGTAACAATGGTGTCGGCAGCATACACGGCCCGCACGATGCGTCCGTTGCTGTCGCGCAGGATGACTCGCCCGTTGATGCACCCCTTCAGGAAGCGTCCCGCCTTCCAGTATCCGCCTGCGGTTCTCACGGCAGGCAACAGCCGGTCTTTGGCTTTGACAAGCCTTGTGATGCTGGGAGGGGTGGCCCGCTTCGACTGGGCCGACAGATGGGCGTTGTACTGGGCGATGAGGTTGTAGCCTTCGTCGGTGACGTTGTGGGTACGGAGGTAGTATCCCAGCTCTCTGAACTGTGCCGAGTCGGTTTTCGGATAATAATATACCAGCGTTTCTATCTTGTCAGGAATGCAGGGCAGGGAGGTCTTGTACGACATCATGGGATTCAGTGCAGCAAGTACTGCCACTACTGCTATATCGCGGAATGTTGCTATGGGTTTTGATTTCAAGGTTCTTTTCTGTTTGTGTGTTGCCGATTATTTTTCTTCCTCCAGCCAGGCATCAATGAGCTGGCGCGCTATGCTGAGCTTCTCGGGTATATGGGGCAGGTGGTCGCGGTCGAACCATGCACCCTTCGACAGCTCTGAGCGTTGCAGGTGTATCTTGCCGTAGTCGTAGTCGGCGGTGAACCCCACCATCAGGCCACAGGGATAGGGCCAGGGCTGTGAGCCGAAATAGCGCAGGTTGGTGATGTGAAGCCCCGTTTCCTCCATCACTTCACGATAGACGGCCTGCTCCAAGGTCTCTCCGGTTTCCACAAAACCGGCTACGAGTCCGTAATGGTCATCACGGAAACTATTGGCATGCACAAGCAGCACTTCGTTGTCTTTGCGGATAAGCACGATGATGGCAATAGCCAGCGAAGGCCATATCTCCTTGCCGCAGTGTTCGCACTTTTTCGAGATGGCGGTGTCGAATCGCATCGGTCCGCCACAGATGCCACAGTATTTGGTGTTCTGATCCCAATAGAGTAGTTCGTGGCATTTCCCGGCTTTCAGGTAGTCTGCTTTCCCGAGTTTATAGTACGACTGCCGCAGCGGACACATCTCATAGCGGTCGCTGCCGGTAATGGGACTGTCAATGCGGTAGGCCTTGGCACCGTCAACGTCCATCATCGTAGTCCACGGTTTGGCTTCTATGGGTGGTTCGGTGGGTATCTGGTAGTGGTCGGCAGCCTTCTCTAAGACAAGGTCTGACTGACAGAAAACAAAGTATTGCATTTCTTGTTTGGGTGTTGAACTCATTGTACAGATAGCTTTTATTTGCCGAATAGAAGTCTTCGGTCGCGTTCCAAGGCGGGACGGGCCCATTCTTCTGGTACGAAGCGCCAGTTGTGGTGGGCCTTGGGCGTTACCTGACCGGTTTGGCGTATGCGCTGGGTCAGGTAGTGGCGCTGGTCGTAGGGACTCATATAGATGATGCGCGATGGGATGGAGTCGAAAGGAATTCCGGCTCCCCGCGACAGCAGTTCGCCGCCTCCATTGCCGCGATAGCTGTTCATCGCCACGCGGTACCATTCTTCCTCCTTGAACGGACGGCCGTCGCTGAATTGGAGGATGCGTACTTTCTGACCGTCCGGCTTGGTGACATCAACTTCATAGTCGATGCCAAGTGCTGAGTCGAAGTTAAAGGTGTAATACTTGAACCTGTTGTGTTGGTTGTCGCCTTCTGCAAGGTCGAGCAGCAGGATGTGGTCGTCGGCACTCAGCATGGTGTTTACCCACTGGTCGTACGACATCTCCAGGTGTCGGCGCACTTCACGGCCGGTCATGCGGAGCACGTAGATTTGGTTTTCAAAGCGGTAGAGCTTGAACATGTCGCTCATGTGTACGGGTCCAGCATTGATGACGCTGGTCGACTGAAGCGGAGCGTTGAACGAAATGTCGGCACCTGTATGCTCCAGTTGCATCTCGTGGACATAGTCGATAAACGACGACGACCCAAAGAAGGCATCGCTGGCATGCATGGGAGCCAAGAAAGTTCCTATCTCTTCTTGCACGAAAGTCTGGATGCTGTCTATCTGTGATTTGAAATGGTTGATATATGCCTCGTCAACGGCTTCACGGGTGATGTCGACAATCTCGCCTTTTTTAGAGGTGATGTGCCAAGAACTTTTAGCTCCCGACTTCCCGCTGCGCTTCAGGGTAATAGTGGCTTGTGCCACGTTGACAGCATTGTTGGCGGGGTCGAGGCACAAGACACCCTTGACCATTGTATGGCGCACACGGTGGTCGTGACCAAAAAACAGGACATCGAAGCCTTCTGTCTCTTCGGCAATCCTGCGGGTGACGTCCTCGTCGTAGTCGGCCGTATGGATTCCTCCGTCCCAACCGCTGTGGAAGAGCCCTACAACAACGTCTGCCTGTTCCTTCTCGCGCAATGTCTTCACCCACTTTCTGGCGCAGTCCACCATCTCTTCAAACTTCATGCCCGACCACAGGCTCTGGTGAAGCCAGTTGGGAATGGCGGGAGTCAACATGCCCAGTACGGCAATGCGGACACCCTGACGCTCCAGCATCAAATAAGGCTCGGTGTAGGGCTTGCCGCTTTTCAGATTGATGACATTGGCTCCCAATGTGGGACAATGCAGCTCGCGAATCCATTTGTCATATACGGCATGACCTGTCTCAATATCGTGATTTCCAAACGATTGCGCGTCATATTTTAAGTAGTTCATGACCTCTGCGGCAATGTTTGTCTCATTGGTTTTCACGAAGTTGGTGTAGTAGTTGGTTGGCTGTCCTTGCAGAATATCGCCGTTGTCCAGCAGAATCAGGTTCTTGCCGTATTTCTGCCGCTGCTGGTTGATATACGTACTCACGCGAGCCATTGTGCCGGGCATGGGACTGTCCTCCGTGAAGTCGTGGGGGAAAAAAGCCCCGTGAACATCGGATGTCTCGATGATGCGTATCGTTACAGTGTTGGGTTGCTGTGCCATCAGGACTAAAGTGCTGAATAGGGTGAGTGTGGTTGCTAATGTCTTATTCATATTGCAAAGGTACAACTATTATTTTGTTTCTGCAAATATTTGGTACGCTTTTTGCTGTGCATTTGGTAGAAAAACGTAAATTCATGGAGGATTGAAGTATGGCATTTATTGACTATTACAAGATTTTAGGCGTCGATAAGACGATAGCACAGAAGGATGTTAAGCGGGCTTACCTGAAGCGTGCCAAGCAGTTTCATCCCGACCTTCACCCGGATGATCCGAAGGCGAAGGCCAAGTTCCAGGCTTTGACGGAGGCCTACGATGTGATTGGTGACCCGGAGAAGCGTGCCAAATACGACAAGTATGGCGAGCAGTGGAAGGATGCTGACGCCTTCGAGAAGGCTGGTGGCCGATGGGGTGGCGGGAATGGTGCCTCTGGTTTTGGCGGTAGTGGTTTCGAGGGGTTCGACTTCTCTCAGTTCACGGGCGGCGGAGGCTTCTCGTCGTTCTTCCAGGATCTCTTTGGCGGGGGCATGCACGGACAGTCTATGCATCGGCAGTATCAGGAGAAGCCTACCAACACGCAGGCTACGGTGACCATCGATATGTATACGGCCCTCCTGGGCGGCGACATCATGGTGACAACAGGAACGGGCGAACGTCTTCGTCTGAAGGTGAAACCAGAGACACAACCTGGTACTAAGGTCCGTCTGAGAGGTAAAGGCAGGGGAGGCACCGACCTCATTCTGACCTATCAGGTAAAACTGCCAACGGGACTTTCTGACCGTCAGAAAGAACTGCTGCAGCAAATGAGAGTCGGGTAGGTTTCCCGGCTCTTTTTTTGTCTGATTCATCTCCTATTCTTGTCCGGTATCTGTCTGGTATCTCTCCGGTACTTGTCCGATACTTAACCGAACAAATACCGGACAAGTATCGGACAAGAGTGGGCGAAGTTCCTCAGGAAAGCCTTAATAATGTTGATTCAGGAAGGCTTCGGCGCGCAGCAGATCTTCAGGTGTGTCAATGCCAACAGTTTCAACATCGGTCAGCCCTACGCGGATGCGGTAGCCGTTCTCTAACCAGCGGAGTTGTTCGAGGCTCTCTGCCAGCTCTAGCGGCGACTGTGGCAGTTGGGTTACTTCGCGGAGCACCTCGCGGCGATAAGCGTAGAGCCCCAAGTGCTTGAGGTAAGGATAATGGGAGAACCAGTCCTCGCTGGCAGCACCTCTGACGAAGGGGATGACCGAGCGCGAGAAATAGAGCGCAAAGCCCTGGAGGTCGGTGACAATCTTGGGTGAGTTCGGGTTCTTCGCTGCCTCTTGGCTTTCAAAACGCTTTCCTAATGTACCTATCTGAGTATCAGCGTTGTCAAATAGTTGCATGAGAGTTTTTATTTGAGATGCTTGTACGAACGGCTCGTCGCCTTGTATGTTGATGATGACATCTGCATCAGTACCGATTTTCTCAGCGGCTTCCTCTATGCGGTCGGTGCCGCTCTTATGGTCGGAGCGGGTCATGACGGAACAGCCGCCAAACTGTTCAACTGCAGCAAAAATACGTTCGTCGTCAGTAGCCACCCAGGCTTCGTCGAGGATGGTGGATGCTTGTTCGTAAACCCGCTGAATCACCGTCTTGCCGCCAAGCATGGCAAGCGGCTTGCCAGGAAAACGCGTTGATGCATAACGCGCAGGAATGATAGCAATGAACTTCAACATGACTATTAAATTCTTTTATTTTGCGGGCAAAGTTACTAAATAAATTCTAAAAACCTTGGCTGTATCGATATTTTTTCTTACCTTTGTGAAGTTTTTGTAAAGAATCAAGAAATTATGAATCGATATATACTTTTATTGGCAACTATCATAACGGTGCTGACGGTGTCGGCACAGAAAATCACACTCGGTACCTATACTTTCAAGGACGGTGGCACCTACCAAGGTGAGATGCAGGCCGGAAAGCCCTACGGCAAAGGCCGCACCGTATGGCAGGATGGCGACTCGTTTGAAGGTGACTATGTCAAGGGCAAGCGTCAGGGCTATGGTGTCTATATGTTTGCCGACGGCGAGAAGTATGAGGGCGAATGGATGCAGGATCATCAGCATGGAAGGGGAACGTATTATTATTCGAACAACAACAAGTATTCGGGCCTGTGGTACCGTGACGACCGCGAGGGGCACGGTGTGATGGAGTATTATAACGGCGACCGCTACGACGGTCAGTGGAAGTCGGACCTGCGTCATGGGCGCGGCCGCTATACGTTCAAGGGCGGTGCCTACTACGACGGTGAGTGGAAGGAGGACAAGAAACATGGTAAGGGCCATTTTGACTGGGGCGACGGCTCCAGCTACGAAGGTCAGTGGCAGAACGACCACCAGCACGGCAAGGGACAGTACATCTATGCCAATGGCGACAGCTATGTAGGTGCTTTTATCGACGACTTGCAGCACGGCAAGGGTATCTATAAGTTTCAGAATGGCGACATCTATGAGGGCGACTACGTAAAGGGTCAGCGCACGGGGCAAGGAGTGTTTAGGTATGCCAACGGCGACAAGTATACGGGCTCGTTCCTCAATGGCGACAAGTCAGGACAGGGAATGCTGGTCTGGAGCAACGGCGACACTTATCAGGGTGAGTGGCAACACGACCTTCCCAATGGTAAAGGCAGGCTGATGCTGCGAAACGGTGACGTGTTCGAGGGACAGTTCAAAAACGGTAAGATTGACGGCGAGGGAATAGCACACTATGCTGACGGCTCCAAGTTCAAGGGCCACTTCCGTCAGGGACGCCGCAACGGGCCCGCCATCGAGGAAGACAAGCAGGGCAACCGTTTCGAAGGAAGCTATGTGGACGACCGCCGAGACGGCAACTTCGTGGAAAAAGACCGCAATGGCAACATCACAGCCCAGGGTACTTACATCCGAGGACAGCGGCGAGTGAACAGAAATTAATGTTTAACTACTATAAAAACAATGTGCAATTATGATTATCGACAAACTTGAAAACTTGAAGAACTATGCATCGGTGAACCCCTTGTTCCCGAAGGTGGTGGAGTTTCTGGAACAGAACGACCTGAACGCTCTGGAGACAGGTAAACACGAGATTGTGGGCAAAGACCTCTTTGTCAACATCCAGATGGCCAAGGGCCGTACCCCTGCTGAGGCTACCATCGAGACTCACAACAACATGATTGACATCCAGATTCCGCTTTCCGACAGCGAGACTTTCGGCTATACCCAGCGCGACCGTCTGCCGGCAGCAGAATACAATGCAGAGAAGGACATCACCAAGCTTCCCGGCCTGGCTGCCGATAGCTACATCACCTGTGAGCCAGGCATGATGGCCATCTTCTTCCCCCAGGACGGCCATGCTCCCTGCATTGCAGGAGTACCAGAAATCAAAAAGGCGATTTTCAAGGTGAAGGCATAACTCCGAATCATCGAAACTTCGAAGCCCTGAATCTTCGAATTATCGAAACTTCGAAATCTCGAAGCCTCGAAGTTCGAAATCTCGAAACATCATAAAAATAAGAAAAAAACTATGGCAACAACAAAGAAAACAACAACGACAAAGAAAGCTACTGCCGCAAAGAAAGCTCCTGCCAAGAAGGCAGCTCAGAAGGTGGAGCAGCAGCCGCAACATATCGGACTAGTGAGAAACGACGGTTGGCTGGAACCCTTCGAGGATGCCATTCGCGGACGCCACGACCACGCATTGTGGAAAATCTCGCAGCTGACTCAGAACGGCAAGAAGAAACTCTCCGACTTCGCTACCGGCCATCTCTATTTCGGACTCCACAAGCTTACCAAAGGCTGGGTGTTCCGCGAGTGGGCTCCCAACGCCACAGATATCTACCTCATAGGCGACTTCAACGGCTGGCAGGAGAACGAGAAGTATCGCTGCAAGCGCATCGAAGGAACAGGCAATTGGGAACTGAAGCTCTCGGAGAAAGCCATCAAGCACGGTGACCTTTATAAGATGAAGGTTAAGTGGAATGGGGGAGAGGGCGAGCGCATTCCCGCTTGGTGTCGTCGCGTAGTGCAGGACGACCAGACCAAGATTTTCTCCGCCCAGGTATGGAACCCTGAGAAGCCTTATGTTTGGAAGAAAAAGACCTTCAAACCCGATAAGAACCCGCTGCTCATCTATGAGTGCCACGTGGGTATGAGCCAGGATGCCGAGAAGGTGGGTACCTACAAGGAGTTCACGGAGAATGTGCTGCCTCGCGTAAAGAAAGACGGCTACAACGCCATTCAGGTAATGGCTATCCAGGAACATCCCTATTATGGCTCGTTTGGCTATCACGTCAGCTCGTTCTTCGCTCCGTCGAGCCGTTTTGGCACACCTGATGAGCTGAAGGAGATGATTGACACCGCCCACAAGATGGGTATTGCCGTCATCATGGATATCGTGCACTCTCACGCTGTGAAGAACGAGGTGGAAGGCTTGGGCAACCTCTGTGGCGACCCCAACCAGTTCTTCTATCCCGGCGACCGCCATGAGCATCCGGCTTGGGATTCGCTCTGCTTCGACTACGGCAAGGATGACGTGCTCCACTTCCTGCTCTCTAACTGTAAGTACTGGCTGGAGGAATTCCACTTCGACGGCTTCCGCTTCGACGGCGTTACCTCGATGCTCTATTATTCTCACGGACTGGGTGAGGCCTTCGGAGGCTATGGCGACTACTTCAACGGTCATGAGGATGATAACGCCATCTGCTATCTGACGCTGGCCAACTGCCTGATTCACGAGGTCAACCCGCAGGCTATCACCATCGCCGAGGAGGTGTCGGGTATGCCCGGCCTGGCTGCCAAGTTTGAGGATGGCGGCTACGGCTTCGACTACCGTATGGCAATGAACATTCCCGACTACTGGATCAAGACCATCAAGGAGGTGCGCGACGAGGATATCAATGTAACCAGCATCTTCTGGGAGGTCAAGAACCGCCGTCCTGATGAGAAGACCATCTCCTACTGCGAGAGCCACGACCAGGCACTGGTGGGCGACAAGACCATCATCTTCCGTCTGATAGATGCCGATATGTATTGGCACTTCGCCAAGAAGGATGTCAACGATATTGTCCAGCGAGGCATTGCCCTGCACAAGATGATTCGTCTGGTGACGGCTGGTGCCATCAACGGTGGTTACCTGAACTTCATGGGCAACGAGTTCGGACACCCAGAGTGGATTGATTTCCCGCGCGAGGGTAACGGTTGGTCGTATAAGTATGCCCGCCGTCAGTGGAACCTGGTCGACAACCCTGACCTCTGCTATCACTGGTTGGGCGACTTCGACCGTAAGATGCTCGAAGTTATCAAGTCGCAGAAGAAGTTCCAGGATACACCCGTTACTGAAATCTGGCACGACGAGGGTGACAAGGTGCTGTGCTACAAGCGTGGCGACCTGGTGTTCGTCTTCAACTTCTCACCCAACCGCTCTTATACCGACTACGGCTTCCTGGTGCCTACGGGAAGCTACGAGGTGGTGCTCAACACCGACGCAAAGGAGTTTGGCGGCAACGGCTTTGCCGACGACAGCATGATACACAACACCAACTACGACCCGCTCTACGTGCAGGACAAGAAAGAGTGGCTCAAACTCTACCTGCCCGCCCGCTCGGCCGTAGTGCTGCGCAAACAGTAACTGCCGGAATCGGTAATAATAAAAGAGGACGTTTTGGGCGTCCTCTTTCTTTTTTGTGCTTATTGAAAGAGAAAATCATAATTTT
>Ga0310691_10004975_pt1 | contig 14749 bp, 7 predicted proteins | sample 176DNAGHGlowgp2_FD_203887 | JGI IMG/M metagenome (GOLD analysis project Ga0310691, IMG submission 203887) | Sheep rumen microbial communities from Palmerston North, Manawatu-Wanganui, New Zealand - 1766 DNA GHGlow gp2 (v2) (version 2) | ecosystem: Host-associated > Mammals > Digestive system >... | reverse complement strand
ATTCAAGTTTCGCATTTGCTCACTTCTGGGAAGTTAAAAGGAGTTAAGGGGAGTTATCGCGGCTTTTCAGCCGCTCGGGGAGTTAAAGGACATTACTTCTGCTTTTCCCTTTTTGAGGAGTCGGGCTTGTTTTCGAGGGGTTAGGTATTGTCCCCTAACTCCTTTTACTCCCCTTAACTCCCCTTAACTCCTCAAACTATCCGGACTTCAGAAAGTTGAGTAAAATAAAAGCATGGCTGACAAAGTGTGAAAAGCACAACAGGCAAAGACAATCACGTCTTCACCTGTTGCTATTACCTTTTAATTAAACTATTATGTATCTGGCTTTGCCTTACCAGACTTTATCTTCTTCATCTTCGTTAAACCACCCGTTACCTGCCTCCTTGGCATCCATGTCACCTGTTTGTTTTTCCGGGTCGACAACAAGATCCGACACACCCATCAACGCCTGCATGTCGTCTAAGTGCAGCATGTCTATTATTGGTTCTATATATTCTTTTTTCATAATATGTGTCCTTTCTCTTTATAAGTAGATACTGTTATGCTTTAGTCACTTTGAAGTTTACTTGATGCGTGCGCCAGCCATGTTGAAGATGCCGTTAGCAGACTTGATTACCAACTGTCCGTTGACAACAGCCTTCTTTACGCCTGTCGTTGTTTCTTCTTCCACCGTAGCAGCATCGATGGCATTAGCATCGCCCTCGTCTATCATGTCAAGGAAATTGATTGTAATGCCCTTTGCCTGTGATGAATCGCTCCATGGGAAGTAAGCCTTGTTAGAAACAAATTCGCTACCGGTATAAAGATTAAACTCATTTCCATTGAGTGCCAAAGCGACTTCCAGTGGCTGTAAGCCGTTTGCCGTAGTAGTAGGCTTAAGACCGTTAGTACCCAGAGCCTCTGCTGAAGACTGATATATCAATGTCGCTGTAGTGTTTGGTTTGCCATAGAGCAGTACGCCATTATAAGCAGGAACAACATTGCTTGCTATAGGCTGTGCATCAATCGTAGTCTTGTCATCATTCAATACGCAGGTGTAAGCCTGTGCACCAGAGACATATACGTTTTCTGCGCCTGAATATGTAGCGTAACCTTCAGAGTTCAATGAAACATAACCATTAACAATGGTATAGTCAATTACGGCATAGAAGCAAAGCTGACGACCAGCATTGTTAAATGTCATCTCATCCTCCAAATCGTCAAGTGGATAAACTCGCACATCAGGATTTGCGGCATCGCTCCATGAAGCCATTGCTATAGAATTGGTACCGTAATTCACACCTGCTACTTCCTTCCAATAAACCTTATCCGTCGTCTGCTCTGCATTGACATAGCTATATAAGGTTATACGATTTGCACATACACCTGGAGGCATAAGAATACTCATCTGACGACCATTAGAACCCTTGATGGTTGTTTTTTCATCTATAGCAGTACCATAGCTGATTGTCTTACCCGTACCTGTTACCTGGATAGTCCAACCCTCATATTCTGTACCATCTTTACCAACCAAGGCTGCATCTGCCTGGCCTTCGCCATTTTCATCCAAAGAAAAATTATTCGTTGCATCATAGTAAAGCACTATAGATGAAGAGCCTGCCTTTTTCTTTACCGCAACCACGTCGTGTGAAACGATTTCAGAAACAAGCGCTCCGCCACCTACCGTTGCCTTTGCCTGTACTGTCACATCATTGTCAAGCACTGTGAATGGTTTTGTATATTCTATCCATGTTGCACCATTGTCAAGAGAATAGAGCACCAAAGCCGCCGTTGTAGCGCAATCCAACTGAACCGTACCATTGAATTCCGTAAATACAGGACTTTCTACATGAGCAATAACCTCTATTGCAGCCGTGTTTGTAATGGCAGGGTTACCTACCTGATTTCCGTCTCCATCTTTCTCTACTATTACACAATAGTAGTACAAAATACCGACAGCAGAGATATCAGGTGTATAGCTTGAAGAATTAGCATCCGTTATAGCCGTACCACCGTCTGTACTGTTGCTTGAGTTTACATACCACTGATACTCCAACACGTCATTGTCGTTCACCTTCGTAACATCTACGCTAAGCGGAGTTGCTGTCGTCGTACCATAGGCATAGGTTGACGATATTGCCATGTGCTCTACTGTTGGGCTTGTTACGACTGCAGCACTAGGACGAGTTATCGTCAGATAGGCCATCTTACTTGCATTTTTCTTAAACAAGTATAGCTCAGTCGCATTTAACAAAGCTGAATTTTTCGTAACAGTGTAAGGAAATGTATACGATGTACTTCCTTTTGTAGAAGTAGTTGAAACATAGAACGCATCAGTAGTTGTAACACCAATATCTATTATGTCACCTATCTGAATTTCGCCATTAGTTATTCCTATTTTCAGATAACTATTTCCGCTACCTCCAAGATTTACCCCGGAAGCATCAACCAATGCGGCTTCAGAAGACTTACCATTGTACACATAGCCCGTTCCATTTACATAAGTCGCTGTCAAATCACTACCTGTGGAAGCTGCAAGCTTAGTAGTCGGTGCTGTAGGACTCGTCATCGAATATATGGTCGTATCCGCCCACGTCACAAGTGCGCATAGCACACAAGAAAAAATAAGTAATAATCGTTTCATAATATTGTAGAATTAGTTAATATTTTGTTATTGGGTTTATATCTTGTCATGTCGTCAAACAATCAGAGTTTGCACGCATGTATATGTATTCAGGTTTTCTTGACTGTATAATTATTATATACAATAGACTCTGCGGCAAAAGTACAAATTAATTCTCATATTTGCAAATTTTTCTGAACTTTTTTTACGAAACAATGATAAATTAAGATGTTTGAGATGCTTTGTGTATCTTTTTAGGTGGGTTCTAATAATTCCCACCTTAAGAAAATTATGCGTAATTATGGTAATTCATTTCTAAAATTTCCCAGGCTAAAATTCAACTCCTACGAAATGACAAAATGAAAGCTATCATTTTACATCGTAATTCGATAGCTTTTACAACGTAATATGATAGCTTTTACAGTGTAATTTGATAGCTTTTACGATGCTATCCCGTATTTAACATCCGTTAAGAATTTGTGTCAAAAAAAAGGCACAAAAACAAACAGAGTGTAAGCAAAACACCATGTTTTACTTACACTCTGATTTTCGGGGTTATTCCTCTTCGTCGTCAGCCCAGAGATCCATTGAGGTACCCTTGGCACTCCACTCCGTAGCCTCGCCGTTACCTTCCGGAATATAATCATCTGCTGAGCCTGCAAGTATAGGCTGGCTCTTTATATACACCACCTTTAACTGTGGTTCTATGTATTCTCTGTGTATCATCATCTTTTTAATACTTTAACTATTTATTACTTGTTGACAATCTTCTTACCGCGCTTGATGATGATGCCCTTGGCACCCTTCTTCACACGCTGGCCTGCAAGGTTATATACCGCTGCGTCGTCAGAGGCTACGTCCTCCACTACATCAGCGATGCCGTCAGCTTCTTCATCCTCCACAAACACGAAAGCCATCTTTGAGGCATTGTCAGCAGGGAGATTGAGATATACTATGCCTGCCGTAGTGTTGTTCTCGACAGTCCACTTATAGAATGCCACTTTATCAGTTGCGTTATAACCCAGGCGCAGCACGTTGAGGTCTTCGCCAGTACCTGCAGTAACAGCAAGGAGGTTGTCTCCAGTGTACACAGCAAGTTCATCATCACTAGCAGTCAGAGTCATCTGATAGTAAACATCGCTTGTTGGTTCAGCAGCCACGCCAGTGGTCTTGAGGATTACCGGAGTATTTGCAGGTACGACTGCTATCTTTCTCAGACCGATGAGATTATCCTTTTTCTGGATAGCAACATAAGCCTTAGTATTCTCATCCAGCGTATAAGACTTGCCAGCATCATAGAAAGACTTGTAACCCGCCATATTCTGAGTGGTGGTGAGAACCCGTGACAATGGCTCAAGTACACCACTGATGGTGACAGGGGTACCGAGGCGATAGTTCGTCACGCCTGTTTTGGCACCATCGTAGCAGTAAATACTGAGTGTTACGTCGCCAGTGTATGCCTTTTTCTCTGAGAATGTCAGCGTAGAAGTAGTAATCTGACCCTGAGTAAATGATGCAGCTTCGTTTGAAACAGTGTTGTTTGCGTCAGAGAGTGTCATCTTTACGTATGCATCCTTGCTGATAGGCTGCACCTTTGCTGATGCGCTGTAAGGTACGAACTTATAGCCGGCTGGCACGGTAAAGCCAACGGTTGCAGCAGCGTCCGTTTCGTTGCCACACACCAATTTTACCGTAAGGTTTTCCTTGCCGGCATTGTCTGCGGTGGTGGCAGCAATGTTTGTAAATTCAGTTATTTTATCGTCTGTAGCAGATGCCGTGCTTGTAAGAGCAGTGGCAGCTGTACCTACAGCAACGGCAAAGGTGATGTCACCAGACTCGCTTGATGCCGAAGCCTCGCCGAAGCCTCCGCGACCGTTAGCGGCACGCACTGTATAGAGTCCGAAGTTGTCGACTGTATATGACGTCTCGGTAGTCAGTGCTACGAAAGTGCCTTGCTTCTCAATGAGGTATGCATCAGAAGAACCTTCCCAGGTAAGAGTGTTGCCATCAAGCACTACATTGCTGACCTCTGCCTGAGCAGTGTACTGAGTAGGATTCCAATCACCATACATTGCATCCTTATCTGAATACGTGTCTGCCTCCTCAGAAGTAAGCACAGGATTGTTACTATGAGTATCAGCAAATGTACTCTTTCGACCAGAAAGGCTAATAGCATTGCCATCAGCATCCATAGAGTTGTACTCTGCAAAACGTGCTGGCCAACCGCCAGACATCTCGTTCCAACCTATTGTACTTGGCTTAACATTCATCTTGGTGTCAATGAATACTGCTACAGGAGTACCACTACCCCATGGACGACCAAGGGTATAATTACCATCAACGTCTGAATCATCACCGTTTATTATACAGTCTTTGAATACCCATCCTATGTTAGCAGGCTTTGAAGGTACAGCAGCATAGCCACCCTTCAACTGACGTAGTTCTACACCATCAAAGTATATGTCGCCTTTACCACAGAGATAGTCTGTTCTACCACGAACTACACCACCTTCAAAATAATACAGTCCATTATCATTGTTTGAAGTCCATGTATCTTGATAACCATGCAAGCATACATTCTTATATATATTTTGTGTTCCCTTATCCTGTATGGCAATGTCACGACCATAGGCATCAGCCATTCCTGTTGAAACAGTCAGATCTTGCCAATACAATCCACTTACCTTGCTACCAATTTGAATAACATCACTTTTTCCGATTCCTTCATATATGTTTGCAGAACCATACTGGCCATCAAATACATAATCATTCGTATTTGGCTCAATATTCGTTATTACGACTCCATCACGGCTCTGTCCTACGAATGATATATTGCTTGTGTTAAGATACGTGATTGGGTCGTATGCATCACCATCCCAAAGTATTGCGCCTGTACTTGAGTGAGTATGTGTATAATGTCTTACAGCACCACGTGGTAATGTGTAAGTTCCATTCTTCAAGAAAATCTTTGCAGAAGACGCACTCGTTTCTTCAATATACTCTAATACATTTGCTAACTCCAAACCATTGCTTGGCATATAGTAACCAGCTGTAGTAGTAGGTATGTCAGCAAATACAGCGTAGTATGTCATATCACCAGAAGGAACCGTTGAGATTACAGCTTTACCCTCTGAACCATCTGTTACTTCATACCAACCACGGAAGCGTTTGCCTTCATCTGCAGTTACGATAGGTAGGGTTCCAAGAGTCTGAGTATCTGTTCCATCATTGTATATTGTCTTAGTATCTACGGCCTCTTCACCGTTCTTAAATGTTACAGTATATTTAGAAAGTGTGCTTACAGATGATATTGAGACAAATGGTACATAGTTGCCACCCTCGATAGTCAGCGTAGTTGCATCACCTTCATAGTAAACAGTTACCATATTGGTAGAGGTGTTACCATGGTAGCATGTACCATTGTTGGTATTAACAGTTGCAACAGTCTCATTTGAAGCATTCTTTATAGTTACATTGCCACCCCACTGGCAAGTACCAAGTTTAATCTTAACCTTACCTGGAACCTTTACTATTGTCTTGAAATTTTGCAGACCGTGTTCACTATGGTATTTACCACTAATTGTAGCGATTGACAAAGGTGAATCGGCAGCCACACGTACGATTTTGCTATCCTCATCTACAGCAATACCGAAAGATACTGACGACTTGTCTGTTATTTCGTCAGATGTTATCAATGTACCTGTACCGTTGTTCAAGATTGCAGAGAAGTCAGAGAATAATGCTTCTTCAATCACCGTAACGGTACATATGTTTGAATTAGCTGTACCAGCAGCGTTGGTTGCTGCAAGATAATAATATTCTGTTCCCTCTGCTGATGGTGTGAAAGTCAGGGTTGAAGTTGTTGCGCCCTCTACAGCTGTAGCATTCTCACCATTTACATCACATGAATACCACTGATATGCTGTTACTGCAGGATATGCATTTACTGTAGATTTAATAGAATTCGATACATTCAGTATTGCATAAGCTGTTTCAGGGATAGACACTTCTGCCACCTCTGGGTCTGCATCGAGCAAGTTACCTGTAAACGTAAGATCTATAGTATTACATTTTGAAGAACCACCTTGATAGAAGTATATCTTTGCCTGATATGTGCCAGGCTTCAATCCACTAAGAGCATTTGTGAAAGCAGCATCAGAGATTGAAACCGTTGTTGTGTTGTTAGCTGTTGTTGACTTGTTAGATGAACCCCAAATCTGTGTAGCAGGGTCCTGTGATTCACTATCTTGCACTGATATTTTCCAGGTCCAAGTACAATTCGAAGCATCTGAAAGACGAGCGCTAACGCTTGTCAAATCCAATTTCTTACCATCTGGCACCGTAAATGTATAACCAGCATACTGTGCCTCGTCAAAAGCTGACCTGTTGATATCCTTTCTGTAGCTCTGCGTAGCCGTATAGGTAACGCCATCTATTACATAGCTACGATTTTGACCATCAATTGAGACCTCGCTACCCTTAATCTCAGACAATGTAATCAGACCATTTGCAGTGTTCCATACATTTGCTCCCATGGTTCCATTAGCACCTTCTTCTGCTGGTGCTGTTAATGGACGGGTAAGACCAAAGGTTATAGAATTGTCACCTGTTGTTGGATCAGAAATCTCATCTTGAGTTTCACGAGTTACATAAATCGTATCAATATATAACTGAGTTCCTGAGCTATTACGTGTCAACGTTATAGCATTAACTCCATCATAGTAGTTTGACAATTCATAGGTATGAGACGTTGTTTGTATAGCTGACAGATTATATACATTTGGCCAATCTGTATCAGAACCCAAAATCAGGCCCGCTGTATTGGTACAATCTTCAGCATCTGTGGTATGTACACCTGGAATTATTGCAACAGACACTTCTGATGTAGTATTCTTATTGTAACAACCTTTAATTGTAACTTTGTCACCAGTTTTAAACGTCTGACCATCAGCCAAAGTGATTACAAGGCTTCCTGTTGAAGCTATATTACTAAATTTTCCATTTAGTCTCATTGCATAAATACCTTGTACCGTTCCAGTAAGACCACTTGATGCGGTACCTCCAGACTCTACCACATCGCTTGCATTCGCCCCCGTGGAATACCACGAATACACCATCTGTGTACTGGCCATAACATTTAAAGTCCCCACAACAAGTCCGAGGACCGCAAGGAACAAAGAAAATAGTTTTTGTTTCATAAGTTTTTATATTGTTTGTTTATTAGTTCAATTAGTATTAGTCTATAATTATATACCTTATTATAATGTATTCAGGACAAAGTTACTATTTTTTTATTGATTAGACTATCAAAATCTACGAATTTATGCTATAGTGATTTAAAATTACTATATGGATGGAATATTTTTTATACCAAAAAAGCCGACGAACACCCTTTACAAGTATTCGTCGGCCTAAAAAAACTAACTACATTATTTTTATTTTACATACTTCTTGCCACCACTGACAATGATGCCCTTGAAGCTGTCTGCCACGCGCTGACCTGCAAGATTGTATGACACGTTGCTTGTGCCTACCTCATTTTGTGCAGTTACTGTGCCAACGGCTGTCTCGATGCCATTACTTACGCTTTTAGATGCCGCACTGAGTCCGCCAAATTCATTGGCTGCCTTGACGGTATAGGTGGCATTAGCGTCGTCGATAGTGTAAGAGGTAGAAGTGGTGAAATCGTAAGCCTTACCGTCTTTCAACACTACATAGCATATAGCGTATGGCACTGCCTCCCATGAGATTTTGCCCTCTGTGACGCTTATTTCAGGTGCTGCTGTTGCCTGACAGATAAGTTCTGGCTGCCATGCATCATTGCCGCGGAGCACGTTCTTGATGCTATACTGTGCAGCTTCCTCGTCGGTAAGGGAGTTCTTGGCATAGCCCTCTACAAGTTCGTTTGTATTGCGATCGGTATAGTAATAGTAGCTGCGCGATGCAGTGCTCATGGCATTGCCTTCCTTGTCTTTCATGTCATAGACTGCCCAGAGCTGTGGTATGCCTCCCATCTTCTCATACCAGATGCCTTCGTATGTGGAAATCTCACAAGTGGTATGCAGGAATACGGTGATAGGATATGCGCTCCATGGACGTCCGAAGTAGCATGCTACATCCTTTGGATTGTCTGTCAGGGTTGAGGTGATAACGTTATTGTCGAACACATATCCCCACTTTGACTGCTTGGTGTGGCATGGCGCTACGATGTAACCGCCCTTATCACGTACGATGTTGATTGTATCACCGTCAAAATAGATGTCGCCCTGACCATAGATGAAGTCAACGGCACCCTCTATCCAAGAGTCCTTGACATACTGACGGTATGCAGAGTTATTGTAAGCGGTAAGGTATGTATCCTGATAAGATATGAGTCCGCACTTATTGAAGATGACGCGGTCACCATCGGCGAAGAGTGCCAGGGCCTGTGGACCGTTCTTTTCATCGCGACCGTATGAGTTGACGAGGTTGATGCCTTCGAAATAGAGGTCGTTAGAGAATGCGTCAACAGTTGCACCTTCCTGTACGTTGAAGTTTGAACCGTCAGACTTCAGTTCATAGACATCGCTGCTTGAAGGAGTAATATTACCCAATGCACCGCAGAGTTTCTTATCCTCAATGCTTACGAGGTTACGATCCTCACCGATGAGGTGGATGTATGGCTTTTCCTTAGGAATGCTGACATGCTCCTTATATACACCAGCCTTGATGAAGATAAGGTATGGAGAACCCTGGTTTGACGGAGCGGCATTGATGGCTTCCTGAACAGAGGTATAGTCGCCAGAGCCGTCGGCTGCCACCACTGCATCATAAAGACGCGCTGCAGGTTGTGGGCGGTCCGCTGTGGTAAAGTTGATGCTTATAGCCTCGTTATACACATTGCCTGACGCGTCGGTAACAGAACCTGCTGGGAGGGTAAAGGTATAAGGTGTAGAGAACTCAAGTGCTGAATATGCGAAGAATACTGAGTTGCCAGAAACGGTTGGCTGTATTGTCTCGCCATCAAGAGTGCCTGCGGCATTGGATGCCAAAGCAACAGTTTCGTCAAATGTAATGATGATGTTTCCAGAAGTGCTGGCAGTGCCATCATTCTGTGGTGTGGTAGCCGTGAGTACAGGCGCTGTCTTGTCATTCTCATCAACGCCGTTGTCGTATGTAACGAAGATGTTTGTAACGGCAGCACAGTCGTTGCCAGAACCTGTGATGGTAGCGTCAGCGGCTGGATGCATTCTTACATATACCTTTTCCTTGTTGTTGGCAGCCTCTGGCAATTCAAAGGTCTGTGTCTCCCATGATGTATTTGTAGAGAAGTCATAGGCACCTAACTTATTCCATGTGGTATTGTCGGTGCTGTACTCTACGTCGTATGCTGTATAGCGGCTATAGTTGATTGCCGAAGCAGTCATCTTTACCTTGATGTTCTTCTTGCCTGTGGTAGAGAAGTTCCACTGGAAATAGTACTTGTCGTTGATATTCTGCCATGAGATAGCACATGGGTGGCCTACCCAACCTGTATGTGAGAGCCATCCTACGGAAGTGGTTCCATCCTTTGTGAGGATCAGCTCGCCCTTGTTATCGTCAGAAGAATAGAAATCGCCTACGCGAGACTGCTTTGGTGACTGCTCATACAAGTCCCAAGCTACGATATAGTCTGAAGCAGTATAGCTTGCCACTACATCCTTGTCGCCATTCATGGTAAAGGTATAGGTCTTGTCTGTTGACTCTCCGTCATTCCATGAAAGGAAAGAGATGACTTCATTGTCACTGGCTGTGAGCTTGACAATGGTGCCTTCCTCATACATGTTCTTGCCATCAACCACGACTGGGGTTGGAGCGACGCTTACGAGGTGATTGCTTGATACGCCCTGTATAGAATAAGAAAGGGCATAGGTGTTCTTTACTTCATAATTTGCAACGAAGGTCTTGCTCTTGTCCATCGTGGTGGTGTAATTGACACTGGTACCCACTACGTTGTTGTCACCGTCTGTCCAGTTAAGGAAACGATAGCCGAAGTTTGGAGTCGTTGACAAGGTAACCTCTGTGCCTTCCTCAAACTCTGACCCTGAAGGACTGACTGCTATACTGCCTGCACCAGCAATGTTGGTAGAGACACTGAGAGGATAGGTGGTTTTGAATGTTTCTGCGTATGTGCCTGTAACATTAATATAGTTAAGGTTCCAGTTGCTTGCATAGCCATTGGCTGCAACAAGGCGTACGATGACCTTTTCTTTGTTCTGGACTGATATTGACACGTTATTGTCATTATATATCCACCAGTTTGCCGCAGGAGTCTTCTCACCTGCTATCACCCATGTATTTCCATTGTCGGTAGAGACGACTATCTTCATAGGTGCAGCAGCATTGGCACCGTAAGCATAAGCGAAATTCACCTCTATATCCTTATAGTTAAGGGTAGGGAAAGATATCTCATAATATACATTATGCTGCGTACCGTCTGCAAAATCGGTTATATTGTTTGGCCTATCAGCGTTTTCTATGCGCAGCACCTTATTATTATAACCAGTACATACTTCCCAATAACGGTCTTTTGAGTAAGCTGTGAGATTGTAGTTGCTTGCATCTCCTACACAAGTAGTAGGTGAGATACTTGGTGCACCACCTTGATTGAACCACACTCTGGCCACATCTTCGGTGAAAGTCCACGATGCCAGAGTCGTATTCCCTGCCATCGACGTCTGTATGGACATTAAAAATAATGCCACAAACGATAATAGATGTAATAATTGTTTTTTCATTGTTTTTTTTTTGTGATAGAGTTAGTAATTGAGTTAGTGAATATTTTCGCTTGCAAAATTACATATTATTTGAAACAAGCATTACACAAAATAATCTCAACGAATTCTCTTTTATATGGGTAAATTTATTTCTTTTTACCCATATATGGGGTAATTTTATTTTTTTTTTACTAACTTTGCAACATAAAACATTATAACAAAGAAACTACATATCGACAGTTTATAATAGATACAAAAGACAATGAACATAATATATTATCCTAAAAGGTTAGTCCAGGTAATAAAAGACAAAGAACGTCTATACAAAATATTGTTCACAGACGAAGACAAATGGTCAAGGCCTGTGGACATAACCATAATGATTGCTATCGTATTGTGCGCTATAAGCGCGGCAATGGAAAGCGTGGTGAAGGTTAACGATTTCTCGTTGCACGCCCTGCTGGCACTCGACCTTACGACGAAAGGACTCATTAAGGCGGCTATCATTATATTAGAGTATCTGCTCAGCTTCATCTTCACCGTAGAATACCTGCTGAGGGTTTACTGCTCACCACGCAAACGCGACTACACGCTGAGTTTTTTCGGTGTGATAGACTTCCTCGCAACAATGCCACAGTTACTAAGCGTGTTCTTCCCACCACTGAGATACTTCTCCGTAATGCGTACCTTCCGACTGATACGCATTTTCAGGGTACTGAAACTATTCACCTTCATCAACGAAGGCATACTGCTGCTGGAGAGCATCAGACGAAGCATGACAAAGATTCTGGTCTATTTCCTCTTTGTTGTAGTACTCGTATGCATTATCGGCACTATAATGTATATAGTGGAATGTCATCACCCAGGCACACAGTTCACGGACATACCGACAAGCATCTACTGGGCTATAGTAACACTCACAACAGTAGGTTATGGTGACATAACCCCTGACACAGGAATAGGTCAGTTCCTCTCTGGCGTGGTAATGATTCTCGGCTACACCATCATTGCAGTCCCGACAGGCATCGTCTCTGCCACAATGATTGACGAAACGAAGAAAAAAGGCTCTAACGGCCGTTGCCCACGCTGCAACCAAAAGACCGACCTGAATGCAAACTACTGCAAGCACTGTGGTGAAAGACTATAGGTGGGTTCTATTAATTCGCTTTGTTATATTTTCGAATTTATTTCGAATGCAGAGTGTTAGTTATTGAGGGAGCATAGCGGGCTATGTGACCGAAAGAACTGACAGTATGCACCGAAAGAAATAGAAAAGATGACAAAACGTCAAAACCATAAATAGCAAATCAATTACGGTGGGAATTAATAGAACCCACCTATAGGAAAACTCTGTATGTTTGCATCACGTCTTATTCACCTTACTTTATATACGTGATAATAATTGCACTTACCCTTATATTGGTAATCTAAAGCATGATTCTTCCTTTCCGCTTTCAAATCAAGGGAATCAGTCGTAAACACTACATCGCCAGACTTAATATTCTCTGGCACCATCACATCAGATATGTCATAAACAACATCATCTGCCATAGAAGGGAGAAGTACACCTATCTTCCATCGCACATCGTGTATCACATGTACTTGTCCCGATTTGTCCTGCAGCAGACTCAAGACAGGAGTCTTTTTATAAAGATTGTCTATATTTGATTCGAACATTGGCATAAACATATATACCACGACTATCAATGAAGCCGCTATCCTTTTCCAGCCAGTATTCCTCACACAGCTTACTGCAGCAGGAATAACAAGTAGTAAAAGAGGTGATGCCGCCACCATATATCGATTTGTCTTATATGGAGCCAATAACATGACAACGAAGGTGTAAACCAACGCAGGATAGAATATATATGGTATCTTATACCCCCGATACTTAATTGCAATCACAGCCAAAAGTAACAATACGGGTATATATAACGTGTTATGCATCACCAACAGTGCCCATGTCAATATTGAATCAAATAAACGCATGATGCTTCCACTTCCTGAAACCTTATTAGTTATTCGTTGGTCACCACCAAAACCAAGGAAATAGCTTTGATAACACATCCAGCATATCGCCAGTGCAAAAAGCAATGAACAGGCATAAAAAGCCCATCCTCCCTTAAAATAATTATACTTGTATATCCACCAATACAGAAACAATCCTAATACTGCAACCAATATAACCATGAAATATCCTGTCAACAATACTCCCGCTAATAAAACGGATGTAATTAGAAATACTTTTATATTATATTTCCATACGCCCAAGACCATTGAGTTAACCATTTTAGTTATCCAATATGCTAACAACAATACCATTAACATCTGTAAGCTATATGGACGAATAAATAAAGTATCAGATATTCCTCCTACCATTAAGGAGAAACAAAACAAAGTAGTAAATATTGCAAGTATATCATCTTTATAATATAGCAACAAGAGTTTAAAGAATACTATAAAACTCAAGACATATAATATCATATTAAGAATAATACCACGCATCTGTATAGTCTTAATATCTGTTGTAACCAGACCTGCGAAGAAAACACGAAGGATAGAATAATAGAAATTAGTATGGTTATAGTCATACACATTGTGCCACATATACCTTAGGTCATGCAACACTCCTTTTAAACGCGGATCATGTATAAAGTAAAGACTACGTAACTCCTTCCCTGTAGCCCTCATTTTACCATCAATTTTGACATCTGGAGAATAATAGGCTCCATCACATTCTGCAATAGAGAATGAAGCCACCTCGTCTTCATGCATTCCTTCCTTTTGATTAGCCCAATACATGCGTACAATAAGGCCTATGACAATTATAAAAATAAAAAGACCAAGTCTTGATTTAGTACACAATAAACTTCTCACAATATAGATATATATCTTAATAACTCATTAAACAAATAATACCACTCTGTTTGTTCCAACTTCCATAAATCTCATCACCTCTTCAACCATTATTCCTCCACTATTTTCTTTCCTCTCTATATTCTTTGCGTTTTCTCTTTCCACTCAATATATTTCTTCATCTCACCCTTTTTCATTTATCATCTACATCCTCTTGCTCCACTCCCTGTCTTCTTTAATCCTCTAACGTACTCTAACTTCCTCTATTATTCCCTTTGTATCTTTATCACACCCATACCAATCTCTTCTATCTCTCACTTCTCATACGCCCTTATACCGCACACCTCTTCAATCCTTCAACCCTTCCGCTCGGCGCTTGCGACGCTTTCTTGCGCTCCATAGGTGCTCAGGCACTTCGTGGAGGTCTTGCAAAGAATCCTTCAATCCATCTCTCCTTTCCTAAACGAAGAAAGCCTTGAACCGACATTTCGTCAGTCCAAGGCTTCATCGGCTTTAATAAAGAAGGCGGCCTCCTACTCTCCCGCATTGCATTGCA
>Ga0310691_10004974_pt1 | contig 14750 bp, 11 predicted proteins | sample 176DNAGHGlowgp2_FD_203887 | JGI IMG/M metagenome (GOLD analysis project Ga0310691, IMG submission 203887) | Sheep rumen microbial communities from Palmerston North, Manawatu-Wanganui, New Zealand - 1766 DNA GHGlow gp2 (v2) (version 2) | ecosystem: Host-associated > Mammals > Digestive system >... | reverse complement strand
CAGTCTCAACAAACAGAACAAAAATAAATGCCCCCGCTTACGGGTGGGGGCTTATTTACGGGAATAGCTCAGTTGGTAGAGCATCGGTCTCCAAAACCGAGGGTCGTGGGTTCGAGTCCTCCTTCCCGTGCTAAGAAAGAAAAAAGATATGTTTAAGAAAATTGTAAATTATTGCAAGGCTTGTTATGATGAACTTGCTCATAAGACAACTTGGCCGTCGCTGAAGGAGTTGACCCACAGCGCTGTGGTTGTTTTGTCGGCTTCCCTTGTCATCGCTTTGGTGGTATGGGTGATGGATGTAGCATTTAAGTTTGTAATGACTCAGCTTTATCCCACAGTTTAACAGTTATGGCAGAGGCAGGAATGAAATGGTACGTTTTACGTGCCGTAAGTGGTAAGGAGGGAAAGGTAAAGGAATACCTGGAGGCCGCCATGAAGCACGAGCCGGTTCTTGCTGCAAATGTAGGTCAGGTCATTCTGCCTACTGAGAAGTATGCCATGATGCGCAATGGCAAGCGTGTTATCAAAGAGCGTCTCTTCCTTCCCGGTTATGTCTTGGTAGAAGCTAACTTGCAGGGTGAGGTAGCTCACATGCTTCGCTTTCTTCCCAACGTGTTGGGCTTCTTAGGTGGTTTGGATAATCCCACTCCTGTCCGTCAGTCAGAAGTGAACCGTATCTTGGGTACTGCAGAAGATTCTGCTGTCATGGTTGCTGACGTGGCTATCCCCTTCAGCGTTGACGAGACTGTCAAGGTTATTGATGGGCCTTTTAGTGGTTTCAGTGGCATCATCGAGGAGGTGAATGCCGAGAAGCACAAACTGAAGGTAATGGTTAAGATTTTCGGTCGTAAGACTCCGTTGGAGCTGGCATATTCACAAGTAGAGAAAGAGTAACAGAAAAGACAAGGCATAATGTTACGATATGCCTTTTCTATATATACGGTCTGGGAGGCTTCCACTCCTGTGGCTTATATAAAATAATATTAATTGTAAAACAGAAATGGCTAAAGAAGTTGCTGGATTAATCAAATTACAGATTAAAGGTGGCGCTGCGAATCCCTCTCCCCCCGTCGGACCTGCTCTGGGTTCCAAGGGTATTAACATTATGGGATTCTGCAAAGAGTTCAACGCCAGAACCCAGGATAAGGCAGGAAAGATTCTTCCTGTTGTTATCACTTACTATGCAGACAAGTCTTTCAGCTTTATTATCAAGACTCCTCCCGCAGCTGTTCAGCTGAAGGAAGCCGCCAAGGTGCAGAGTGGTTCTGCCCAGCCTAACCGTAAGAAGGTTGCTTCAGTTACCTGGGATCAGGTACGTGCAATCGCTGAGGACAAGATGGCTGACCTGAATTGCTTTACTGTTGAGTCTGCCATGAAGCTGGTAGCCGGTACTGCCCGTAGTATGGGTATCACTGTGAAAGGGGACTTCCCTGGTAAATAATTTATAACTTCAATTAGAAAAATGAGTAAACTGACAAAAAATCAAAAGTTAGTAGCTGATAAGGTTGAAGCAGGGAAGGCATACTCTTTGAAAGAAGCTGCAGCATTGGTCAAGGAAATCACCACGACCAAGTTTGACGCTTCTGTTGACATTGATGTACGCTTGGGCGTTGATCCGCGTAAGGCCAACCAGATGGTTCGTGGCGTTGTATCGCTGCCGAACGGTACGGGTAAGGTGACACGCGTGCTCGCTCTCTGTACTCCTGATCAGGAGGCTGCTGCAAAGGAAGCAGGCGCCGACTATGTTGGTCTTGATGAATATATTGACAAGATCAAGGGTGGATGGACAGATGTTGATGTTATCATCACAATGCCTTCTTGTATGGGTAAGCTTGGCCCTCTCGGCCGAATCCTCGGTCCTCGTGGACTGATGCCAAACCCCAAGAGTGGTACTGTTACTATGGACGTTGCCAAGGCAGTAAAGGAAGTTAAGCAGGGTAAGATAGACTTTAAGGTTGACAAGGCAGGTATCGTGCATGCCTCAATTGGTAAGGTGTCTTTCAATGCTGATCAGATTTTTGAGAATGCAAAGGAGTTCCTCCAGACCATTATCAAACTGAAGCCTGCTGCTGCCAAGGGTACATACATGAAGAGTATCTTCCTCTCAAGCACCATGAGTCTTGGTGTGAAAGTGGATCCTAAAACCATTGAATAACTCGTTAAAAGTTTAGTAAGATGAAAAAGGAATTAAAAGATACTATTATTGCAGAACTTGGCGAGAAGCTGAAGGAATACCCTCACTTCTATCTGGTCGATTTGACCGGTTTGAATGCTGAGAAGACCAGCGATCTTCGTCGTAAGTGCTTCAAGAGTGATGTGAAGCTCGTCATGGTGAAGAACACGCTTCTTCACAAGGCTTTCGAGGCTTCAGACATCGATTTTGAGCCCATGTATGAGAGTCTGAAGGGTAATACGGCTATTATGTTTACCCAGACGGCCAATGTCCCCGCTAAACTGCTCAAGGAATATAAGAAAGAGGGAATTCCCGCTTTGAAGGCTGCTTATGCTGAAGAGAGTATCTTCGTAGGTGCCGAAAAACTTGAGGAGTTGGCTGCTCTGAAGAGCAAGAACGAACTGATTGCCGATGTTGTGGCTCTGCTGCAGTCTCCGGTGAAGAATGTGGTTTCTGCTCTGAACGCCGGTGGAAAGATTCACGGCTTGCTCGATGCTATTGGCGAGCGTAACAAATAACATCATTAACATTAAAAACAATTAAAAAATTAAATAAAATGGCAGATATTAAAGCTATTGCAGAAGAGTTGGTAAACCTTACTGTAAAAGAAGTTAACGAGTTGGCAACAGTCCTGAAGGACGAGTATGGAATTGAGCCCGCCGCAGCCGCTGTTGCTGTTGCTGCTGGTCCTGCTGCAGGTGGTGCTGCTGAGGCAGCTGAAGAGAAGTCTTCTTTCGACGTAGTTCTGAAGGAAGTCGGCGCTGCTAAGCTGCAGGTTGTAAAGGCTGTTAAGGAAGCTTGCGGTCTTGGCCTGAAAGAGGCTAAGGATCTCGTAGATGGCGCTCCTTCTACTATCAAGGAAGGTCTGTCTAAGGACGAGGCTGAGAACCTGAAGAAGGCCATCGAAGATGCAGGTGCCGTTGTTGAGCTGAAATAATAAGCACAACGATAAACAAGGTGGTTGGGGACTCTCCAGTAGAGGGTTCCCGACCATTTTTTGTCTTTAAAAGCTATAGTTTCTATAGAGACTATAGTTACTATAGTAAATAAAAACCAATTATTATGGCTTCAAAAATCATAGATAACAGAGTAAACTTTGGCAGCGTTAAGAATCCGATGCCGTTCCCGGATTTCCTTGATGTGCAATTAAAGTCTTTCAAAGACTTCCTGCAGTTGGATACCCCGCCCGAAGAACGCAAGAACGACGGCTTGTATAAGGTGTTCGCAGAGAACTTTCCTATCACCGACACGCGTAATAATTTCGTTCTTGAGTTCCTCGACTACTATATTGACCCGCCGCGCTACACCATTGACGAGTGCTTGGAGCGTGGGCTGACCTATAGTGTACCCTTAAAGGCAAAGCTGAAGCTTTATTGCACAGACCCTGACCACGAGGATTTCGGTACTGTCATTCAGGATGTGTTCCTTGGTCCTATCCCTTATATGACTGCCAATGGTACCTTTGTCATCAATGGTGCCGAGCGCGTCGTCGTTTCTCAACTGCACCGTTCGCCAGGTGTGTTCTTCGGTCAGAACGTGCATGCTAACGGTACGCTGCTGTATTCTGCCCGTATCATTCCTTTCAAGGGCAGCTGGATAGAGTTTGCTACTGACATTAATAATGTCATGTATGCATACATCGACCGTAAGAAGAAGTTACCTGTTACTACGTTGCTGCGTGCCATCGGTTTCGAGACCGATAAGGACATTCTGGAAATCTTTGACCTCGCCGAGGAGGTGAAGGTGAACAAAACCGCCCTAAAGAAGTGTGTCGGCAGCAAGCTGGCAGCCCGCGTGCTGAAGAGCTGGAACGAGGACTTCGTTGACGAGGATACCGGTGAGGTGGTATCCATTGAGCGTAACGAGGTCATCATGGAACGTGAGACAGAGATTACCGAAGAGAACATGCTGGAGATTCTGGAGAGTGGAGCACAGACAATCCTGGTACACAAGGATGCTGTGACAGCGCAGGATTATTCCATCATTTTCAACACCTTGCAGAAAGACCCCAGTAACTCCGAGAAAGAAGCCGTACTATACATCTACCGTCAGCTGCGTAATGCTGACCCGGCTGATGATGCCAGTGCCCGTGAGGTCATTCAGAACCTGTTCTTCTCAGACAAACGTTATGACCTGGGTGATGTTGGCCGTTACCGTATCAATAAGAAACTGGGCTTAGACACCGATATGGATGTCCGCGTCCTGACAAAAGAAGATATCATCGAGATTATCAAGTACCTCATTCAGCTGATTAACTCGAAGGCTACCGTCGATGATATTGACCACCTGTCAAACCGTCGCGTACGCACTGTCGGTGAGCAATTGAGCAACCAGTTCTCCATCGGTCTGGCCCGTATGAGCCGTACCATCCGTGAGCGAATGAACGTCCGTGACAATGAGGTGTTCACTCCGACCGACCTCATCAATGCCAAGACCATTTCGAGTGTCATCAACTCGTTCTTCGGTACCAACCCGTTGTCACAGTTCATGGACCAGACCAACCCCCTGGCCGAGGTGACCCACAAGCGTCGTCTTTCGGCCTTAGGTCCTGGCGGTCTGTCACGTGAGCGTGCCGGTTTCGAGGTTCGTGACGTACACTACACTCACTATGGCCGCCTTTGTCCTATTGAGAGTCCTGAAGGACCGAACATCGGTCTGATTTCTTCGCTTTGCGTCTATGCAAAGATCAACGAGTTAGGCTTCATTGAGACGCCCTACCGTAAGGTGGAGAATGGCGTTGCCAATCTGGATAACAATGAGATTGTCTTCCTGACAGCAGAGGAAGAGGCTAACTATATCATCGGTCAGGGCAATGCTCCGCTGAACGAGGATGGCACGTTTATCCGTGACGTCGTGAAATGCCGTCAGGATGCCGACTTCCCTGTTGTTCCGCCTTCACAGGTAAACCTGATGGACGTCTCGCCCCAGCAGATTGCTTCTATCGCAGCATCGCTCATCCCGTTCTTGGAGCACGACGATGCTCACCGTGCACTGATGGGTTCTAACATGATGCGCCAGGCTGTACCCTTGCTTCATAACGAGGCTCCTATTGTAGGAACAGGCATTGAGAAACAGGTTTGCGAGAATTCTCGTACTATGATTACGGCCGAGGGCGATGGTGTCGTGGAATATGTTGACGCAACCACCATCCGTATTCTTTATGACCGCACGGAAGACGAAGAGTTCGTCAGCTTCGAGCCGGCCCTGAAGGAATATCGTATCCCCAAGTTCCGCCGTACTAACCAGAATATGACCATCGACCTGCGTCCCATTTGTGACAAAGGACAGCGCGTCAAGGCTGGTGACATACTGACCGAAGGCTACGCCACCGAGAACGGTGAACTGGCATTAGGCCGAAACCTTCTGGTGGCTTACATGCCGTGGAAGGGTTATAACTATGAGGACGCCATTGTGCTCAACGAACGCATTGTTCGTGAGGACATACTGACCTCAGTCCATGTAGATGAGTTCTCACTCGACGTGCGTGAAACCAAGCGTGGCGTTGAGGAGTTCACAGCCGACATCCCCAACGTCAGTGAAGAAGCCACGAAAGACCTGGATGAGAATGGCATCATCCGCGTCGGTGCCCGCGTGGAACCCGGCGACATCCTGATTGGTAAGATTTCGCCGAAGGGAGAGAGCGACCCGTCGCCTGAGGAAAAACTGTTACGTGCCATCTTTGGTGAGAAGGCAGGCGATGTGAAGGACTCTTCGCTGAAGGCTAACCCCTCACTGTCAGGTGTCATCATTGACAAGAAGCTCTTTGCCCGTGCCATCAAGGACCGTAAGTCAAAGCAACAGGATAAGGTCATTCTTGCCAAGATTGACGAGGAGTATGAGGCAAAGGTTGACGACTTGAAGGATATTCTCGTTGATAAACTTCTCACGCTCACCAAGGGTAAGACTTCGCAGGGAGTGAAGGACTACACGGGTGCAGAGATCATTTCGAAGGGCAGCAAGTTCACGGCTACGAACCTGAAGAACCTGGAATATGGTGACGTTCAGATTAGCAAGTGGACCAACGATGAGCATAAGAACGAGCTGATAGCCCAGCTCATTATCAACTTCATGAAGAAGTATAAGCTGCTTGATGCCGAGATGAAACGTCGTAAGTTCGCCATCACCATCGGCGACGAGCTGCCTTCGGGCATTCTGCAGATGGCCAAGGTCTATGTGGCCAAGAAACGTAAGATTGGTGTGGGCGATAAGCTGGCCGGTCGTCACGGCAACAAGGGTATCGTTTCGAAGGTGGTACGCCAGGAAGATATGCCATTCCTCGAGGACGGCCGTCCCGTCGATTTGGTTCTGAACCCATTGGGCGTGCCTTCACGAATGAACCTCGGACAGATTTTCGAGGCCATTCTCGGTGCTGCCGGTAAGCGTCTCGGCGTGAAGTTCGCCACGCCAATTTTCGACGGTGCCAAGCTTGACGACCTTGCTGAGTGGACTGACAAGGCCGGTCTGCCACGTCTCTGTTCTACCCACCTCTATGATGGTGAGACAGGTGAGCAGTTCGACCAACCGGCAACGGTAGGTATCACCTACTTCCTGAAGCTCGGCCACATGGTTGAAGACAAGATGCACGCTCGTAGCATAGGTCCGTACAGTCTCATTACCCAGCAGCCGCTTGGTGGTAAGGCACAGTTTGGTGGCCAGCGTTTTGGTGAGATGGAGGTATGGGCACTCGAAGCCTTCGGTGCCAGCCATGTCCTTCAGGAGATTCTGACCATCAAGTCTGACGATGTCGTTGGCCGCAGCAAGGCTTACGAGGCCATCGTCAAGGGTGACCCCATGCCTGTACCAGGTATTCCCGAGTCGCTCAACGTGCTGTTGCACGAGTTGAAGGGTCTGGGTCTGAGTGTAACGCTCGATTAAAAGTAAAAAGGTAAAAAAGTAAAAAGGTAAAATTGAAATATGGCTTTCAAGAAAGATTCAAAGATAAAGAGTAATTTCACCAAAATTACCATTGGACTGGCTTCACCCGAGGAAATCCTCGAAAGCTCGTTCGGCGAGGTCACCAAGCCCGAAACCATCAACTACCGTACTTATAAGCCCGAGCGTGACGGCTTGTTCTGCGAACGCATCTTCGGCCCTACGAAGGACTATGAGTGTGCCTGCGGAAAGTACAAGCGCATCCGTTATAAGGGCATCGTCTGCGACCGTTGTGGTGTTGAGGTGACCGAGAAGAAAGTACGTCGTGAGCGTACCGGTCACATCGAATTGGTAGTGCCCGTAGCCCATATCTGGTACTTCCGTTCGCTGCCCAATAAGATAGGCTATCTCTTAGGCATGCCAACCAAGAAGCTCGATGCTATTATCTACTACGAGCGTTACGTCGTCATTCAGCCGGGTATCCTGGCTGGCAAGAAAGATGCTGACGGCAATCCGCTGCTTGGCTCAAATGCCAACGACCTGTTGTCGGAAGAAGAATACAATGAGCTGATTGATAACTATGTTCCTGCCGAGAATGATTATCTGGAGGACAGCGACCCCAATAAGTTCATCTGCAAGATGGGTGCAGAGGCCATCTATGAGTTGCTCGTCCGTCTGGACCTCGACTCTCTGTCCTACGAATTGCGTGACCGTGCCAACAGCGACTCGTCCATGCAGCGTAAGAACGAAGCCTTGAAACGCCTGCAGGTGGTAGAGGCTTTCCGCCAGAGTGTGGAGAAGGGCATCAACCGCCCGGAGTGGATGATTATGAAGATTATCCCCGTCACGCCGCCTGAGTTGCGTCCCCTCGTTCCCCTGGATGGCGGCCGTTTTGCCACGTCCGACCTGAACGACCTCTATCGTCGTGTCATTATCCGTAACAACCGCTTGAAGCGTCTCGTCGAGATTCATGCTCCCGAGGTCATTCTCCGAAATGAGAAACGTATGCTGCAGGAGGCTGTCGATTCTCTGTTTGACAACTCGCGTAAGTCAAGCGCCGTGAAGAGCGATTCCAATCGTCCGCTCAAGTCACTCAGCGACTCCCTGAAGGGTAAGCAGGGCCGCTTCCGTCAGAACCTGCTCGGTAAGCGTGTTGACTATTCTGCTCGTTCGGTTATTGTCGTCGGCCCTGAGTTGAAGATGGGTGAGTGCGGTCTGCCGAAGCTGATGGCTGCCGAGCTCTATAAGCCGTTTATCATCCGAAAACTCATTGAGCGCGGCATCGTGAAGACGGTGAAGTCAGCTAAGAAGATTGTCGATCGCCGCGAGCCCGTCATTTGGGACATTCTTGAGAATGTCATGAAGGGTCACCCCGTGCTCCTGAACCGTGCACCGACGTTGCACCGTCTGGGCATCCAGGCTTTCCAACCCAAGCTCATCGAGGGTAAGGCCATCCAGTTGCACCCGTTGGCATGTACGGCGTTCAACGCCGACTTCGACGGTGACCAGATGGCTGTTCACCTTCCCCTGTCCAACGAGGCTATTCTCGAAGCGCAAATCCTGATGCTTCAGAGTCACAACATTCTGAACCCGGCCAATGGTGCTCCTATCACCGTTCCGTCGCAGGACATGGTGCTTGGCTTGTACTATATCACCAAGATTCGTCCGGGTGCCAAGGGCGAGGGACTCACTTTCTACGGTCCCGAAGAGGCTATCATTGCCCATAACGAAGGCAAGTGCGACCTGCACGCTCAGGTGAAAGTCGTTGTCGATGACATCATTGACGGCAAGCCCCAGCGCCGCATGATTGAGACATCAGTAGGTCGTGTCATCGTGAACGGCATTATCCCCAAGGAGGTTGGCTATGTCAACAAGGTCATCTCCAAGAAGTCACTGCGTGACATCATTGCCGACGTCATCAAGAACGTGGGCTTTGCCGAAGCATGCGAGTTCCTCGACGGCATCAAGAACCTGGGTTACCGCATGGCCTACCTGGCAGGTCTGTCGTTCAACCTCGACGACATCATCATTCCTGAATCTAAGAAGGCTTTGGTTGAGAAGGGTAACCAGCAGGTCCGCGAGATTACCGAAAACTATAACATGGGTTTCATTACCGATACCGAGCGTTACAACCAGGTCATCGATACGTGGACACATATCAATAACGACCTCGGCTCAGTGCTGATGAAGGAGATGACCGAGGCCGACCAGGGCTTCAATGCCGTCTTTATGATGCTCGACTCCGGAGCCCGTGGTTCTAAGGACCAGATTCGCCAGCTTTCAGGTATGCGTGGTCTGATGGCCAAGCCGCAGAAGGCCGGTGCAGAAGGCCGTGGTACCATTGAAAACCCGATTCTCTCGAACTTCAAGGAGGGTATGTCCGTGCTGGAGTACTTCATCTCTACCCACGGTGCCCGTAAGGGTCTGGCCGACACCGCCATGAAGACGGCCGATGCCGGTTACCTGACACGTCGTCTGGTCGATGTGTCGCACGACGTCATCATCAACGAGGAAGACTGTGGCACCCTGCGTGGTCTGGTCTGCACGGCCCTGAAGAACGGCGACGAGACCATTTCTACGCTCTATGAGCGCATCCTCGGTCGCGTCAGCGTTCATGACATTATCCATCCTAACACGGGTGAGCTCATTGTGGCTGCCGGCGAGGAGATTACCGAGCCCATTGCCCAGATTATTGAAGACTCTCCTATTGAAAGCGTCGAGATTCGTTCCGTGCTCACTTGCGAATCGAAGCATGGCGTCTGCATGAAATGCTATGGCCGTAACCTCGCCACCCAGCGCATGGTGCAGAAGGGTGAGGCCGTCGGCGTGATTGCCGCTCAGGCCATCGGTGAGCCGGGTACTCAGTTGACACTGCGTACGTTCCACGCCGGTGGTGTGGCTGGTAACGCTGCTGCCAATGCCTCTATCGTTGCCAAGAACGACTCCAAACTTGAGTTCGACGAGCTACGCACCGTACCGTTTACTGATGATAATGGCGTGGAGTGCCAGATGGTGGTCAGCCGTCTGTCAGAAGTGCGCTTTGTCGATAAGAATACCAATATTGTGCTCTCCACAATGAACGTTCCCTACGGTTCTTCACTCTACTTCAAGCAGGGTGACGAAGTGAAGAAGGGCGACCTCATTGCACGCTGGGACCCCTTCAATGCCGTCATCGTTACCGAATATGCAGGTACGCTGAAGTTCAAGGACGTTGTCGAGGGTGCTACCTTCAAGGCTGAGACCGACGAAACGACGGGCCTGACAGAGAAGATTATCACCGAGACCCGTGACCGTGCACTCGTGCCGACCTGCGACATCATCGACGCCAATGGCGACGTCATTGGTACTTACATTTTCCCCGTGGGTGGTCACGTTGTGGTAGAAGACGGCCAAACCATGAAAACTGGTGAAACGCTCGTCAAGATTCCGCGTACAGTGGCCAAGGGTGGTGACATTACCGGTGGTCTGCCGCGTGTCACCGAGCTCTTCGAGGCTCGTAACCCGTCGAACCCCGCTGTGGTCAGCGAAATTGACGGTGAGATTACCATGGGTAAGGTGAAGCGCGGTAACCGTGAAATCATCGTTACCTCCAAGACGGGCGAACAGCGTAAGTATCTCGTTTCACTGTCGAAGCAGATCCTGGTGCAGGAGCACGACGCCGTTCGTGCTGGTACGCCACTCTCCGATGGTGTCATCACGCCGGCCGACATCCTGGCCATTAAGGGTCCCACGGCTGTCCAGGAGTACATCGTCAACGAGGTGCAGGACGTCTATCGTCTGCAGGGTGTGAAGATCAACGACAAGCACTTTGAGATTATCGTCCGCCAGATGATGCGTAAGGTGCAGATCAACGACCCGGGCGACACATCGTTCCTCGAGCAGGAGATTGTCGATAAGCTTGACTTCGCTGAGGAGAACGACCGCATCTGGGGTAAGAAGGTTGTTATCGATGCCGGTGACTCCGAGAACCTGAAGGCTGGTCAGATAGTTACCGCCCGCAAGCTGCGCGACGAGAACTCTTCGCTGAAACGCCGCGACCTCAAACTGGTTCAGGTACGCGATGCCGTGCCTGCCACGTCAACGCAGATTCTGCAGGGTATTACCCGTGCAGCACTTCAGACCAAGTCGTTCATGTCGGCTGCATCGTTCCAGGAAACCACCAAGGTGCTCAACGAAGCTGCCATTCGCGGCAAGGTTGACTACCTGGAGGGCATGAAGGAGAACGTCATTACTGGACACCTCATTCCTGCCGGTACCGGTCAGCGCGAATACGAGAAAATCATTGTCGGCTCCAAGGAGGAGTACGAGCGCATGCAGGCCAACCGCAAGAATGTGCTCGACTTTGCCGAAGAACCTGCCATTGAGGAAACCAGATGACCCTTTTATGGGGGTATCCTGAATATGTAAGCAGGGGCGTTGTCCGTCGTGACAGCGCCCCTTTTTTGTAAGCCTTTCTCCTTTGTTAGCACGAATTTGATTACCTTTGCCGACGATATACAGATTATTTCCGTTGAAACGTTTGGAGAAATGAAAAGAAATACTTACTTTTGCATGTCATTAGGAAAAGGTTAACGATTAAATAATGTAAGAATATGAACGACAACGACAACAAACGACAGGGACAACTGCAGTTAGAATTGCCACAGGATGTGGCTCAGGGCGAATATGCCAACTTTGCAATCATCACACACTCCAGCAGTGACTTCGTGCTTGACTTTGCACGCGTGCTGCCGGGAGTTCCCAAGGCACTGGTAAGGAGCCGCGTGCTGCTGGCACCTGAACACGCCAAGCGACTGTTAAGTGCACTGCAGGAAAACATACTGCGCTATGAGCGATCCTTCGGTCCCATACGTATTCCCGACTCAAAGGGAAACGCCATTGCTCCGTTCGACATCAACAAAGGACAGGCATAAAACGCCGTTGACTACAAAGAGTTGTTGTTTAAAAAATGTTATTTTTATTTAAATAACAACTCTTTAAGTGTTTTTCTTATTTATATATTAGGTATATTCGGGAATTTGTTGTACCTTTGCAGCCCGAAACGCCTTGTTGTAGGGCGTGGTATAGCTATAAGGTATTGAATATAAACGAAATAATATATAAATAATTAAAAAAGTAAAAGTATTATGCCTACAATTTCACAATTGGTAAGAAAAGGCAGAAAGGTGCTCGTTGACAAGAGCAAGTCGCCCGCTCTGGACTCATGTCCCCAGCGCCGTGGCGTTTGTGTCCGTGTCTATACCACGACCCCGAAGAAGCCTAATTCGGCTATGCGTAAGGTAGCCCGTGTTCGTCTGACAAATCAGAAGGAAGTTAACTCGTACATTCCCGGTGAGGGACACAACCTGCAGGAACACAGCATTGTGCTGGTTCGTGGCGGTCGTGTGAAGGACCTTCCCGGTGTGCGTTACCACATCGTACGTGGTACGCTGGATACTGCCGGTGTTGCTAACCGCACGCAGCGTCGCTCGAAGTACGGTGCCAAGCGTCCTAAGCAGAAGAAGTAAGACGCAGAGTTTGTGAGTTGAAGAGTTTTTGAGTTTTCAGAGTTGGCTCGGAGAAGAGCGTCGCTCAAAACCAAAGACTCAAACGGAAAGAAACTCAAAAACTTGAAAACTCGAAAGCTGAAAGAAAAAGTAAGAAACGTTTTGCTGGAGAATTGTTAAAGACAGGTTGAGTAAATGCTCAGGAGCGAGCGTTGAAGAACAAGCAAGAACAGCCCCAAGCAGAATCAAAAACAAAACATTTACAACTTAAAATGAGAAAAGCAAAACCAAAGAAACGTGTGATCCTGCCCGATCCCGTCTTCAACGACAAGAAAGTGTCGAAGTTTGTGAACCATCTGATGTACGATGGTAAGAAATCCATTTCGTACGAGATTTTCTACAATGCGCTTGATACCGTCAAGGCCAAGATGCAGAACGAAGAGAAGTCTGCCCTGGAAATCTGGAAGCAGGCTCTGGACAATATCACCCCTCAGGTGGAGGTGAAGAGCCGCCGTATTGGTGGTGCCACGTTCCAGGTTCCTACTGAGATTCGCCCTGACCGTAAGGAGAGCGTTTCAATGAAGAATATGATTGCATTTGCACGCAAACGTAGTGGTAAGTCGATGGCTGACAAACTGGCTGCCGAAATTATGGATGCCTACAACAATCAGGGTGGTGCCTTCAAACGTAAGGAGGATATGCACCGCATGGCTGAGGCTAACCGTGCTTTCGCACACTTCAGGTTTTAATTAAGGCGGAATAACGGAATAACGAAAAAAGGTAAAAAGAAACAATGGCAAACCGCGATTTACATTTGACCCGTAACATCGGTATTATGGCTCACATTGATGCTGGTAAGACCACCACGTCAGAGCGTATCCTCTTCTATACGGGTAAGACACATAAGATTGGTGAGGTGCACGACGGTGCCGCTACCATGGACTGGATGGCTCAGGAGCAGGAGCGTGGTATTACTATCACCTCTGCTGCCACCACCTGTAACTGGACTTGGAACGGCAAGCAGTTTAAGATTAACCTCATTGACACTCCGGGACACGTTGACTTCACCGCTGAGGTGGAGCGTTCCCTCCGCGTACTTGACGGTGCTGTGGCTACCTACTCTGCTGCTGACGGCGTACAGCCCCAGTCAGAGACCGTATGGCGCCAGGCTGACAAGTATAATGTTCCCCGTATCGGTTACGTGAACAAAATGGACCGTTCTGGTGCTGACTTCTTCGAGACAGTTCAGCAGATGAAGGATATCCTGGGTGCCAACCCCGTTGTTATCCAGGTGCCCATCGGTGCCGAGGAGAACTTCAAGGGTGTGGTTGACCTCATCAAGATGAAGGCCATTCTGTGGCACGACGAGACCATGGGTGCCGAATACGATGTCGAGGAGATTCCTGCCGACCTGAAGGACGAGTGCGATGAGTGGCGTAACAAGCTGCTCGAGGCTGCTGCCGAGTACGACGAGGCCCTGATGGAGAAGTACTTCGACGACCCCGAGTCGATTACCGAGGAAGAGATTATCGCTGCCATCCGCAAGGGAACCATCTCAATGGCCTGCACCCCGATGATTTGCGGTTCTTCTTATAAGAACAAGGGTGTACAGCCCCTGCTCGACTATGTCTGCGCATTCCTCCCTGCTCCCGTTGACGTGGAGATGGTGATGGGTACCAACCCCAACACCGAGGAAGAGGAAGGCCGCAAGCCCAGCGAGGACGAGCCCACGGCAGCCCTGGCATTCAAGATTGCTACCGACCCCTACATGGGACGTCTGGTATTCTTCCGCGTCTATTCCGGTAGCGTGAAGGCCGGTTCCTACGTCTTCAACCCCCGTTCGGGCAAGAAGGAGCGTATCAGCCGTCTGTTCCAGATGAACTCCAACAAGGAAATTCCCATGGAGTCTATCGATGCCGGTGACATCGGTGCCGGCGTAGGCTTCAAGGACATCCGTACCGGTGATACCCTCTGCGACGAGGAGAAACCCATTGTGCTGGAGTCTATGACCTTCCCCGACACGGTGATCTCCATTGCCGTTGAGCCGAAGTCGCAGGCCGACGTTGCCAAGCTGGATAACGGTCTGGCTAAGCTGGCCGAGGAAGACCCGACATTCACCGTACGTACCGACGAGCAGAGTGGTCAGACCATCATCTCGGGTATGGGTGAGCTCCATCTGGACATCATCATCGACCGTCTGAAGCGTGAGTTCAAGGTAG
>Ga0310691_10004973_pt1 | contig 14754 bp, 13 predicted proteins | sample 176DNAGHGlowgp2_FD_203887 | JGI IMG/M metagenome (GOLD analysis project Ga0310691, IMG submission 203887) | Sheep rumen microbial communities from Palmerston North, Manawatu-Wanganui, New Zealand - 1766 DNA GHGlow gp2 (v2) (version 2) | ecosystem: Host-associated > Mammals > Digestive system >... | reverse complement strand
TGTATCTTGAAATGAGTTAAGGATGGCAATGGTGTCATCTGTACTCCCGTCATCAGAAATGACTATCTCATCAGTCTCTCCCAATTGTGGCAAGACCGACATCACCTGTTCCTGAATGAACTTTCCGCCGTTGAAAGTAGCTATACAGACAGAAATCTTCATCCCTTCAAGACATGATCTCGTTATAAAAAGAACTGATATCGGCAAGTGTTTTCTCGATGACCTCATCCTTTCCTTTGATCTCCGCATAGTTTGAGCCATTGATCAGATGAAGCCATGTATCATCAATAACCTGGACATAGTCACTATGATAGATATCACACTGGCGTACTAATTCCTTGGATTTTTTGATGCGTATAGTTTTCACTTGAGGAAATGCCACATCCTTTAAATCATATTTATAATACTGCTGCCGATAATTACCGCCACCAGTATCCAGAAAATTCTTCTTTGTATATCTTGGCAAAAAATCAGGTTCTTTGGTAAATACATCATAATTGAAAATACAAAATCCCGGCCAAAGATACCATTCATCCTCCTTAATTCTAGATACCCCATAGAAATCCCGCTGACCTATAGTTAAGGTCATATTGAAATCCTGTACAGGAAAGATATCGTGATCCAAGAGAGAAAACCGCTTTGGCCTTTTCTCTTTAAGGTAATGATAATAGAGCCAATTGAGTGCTGCACCATGAGACACTGCTATCTGGTAATGAAATAACAGAGTGATCTGGTATGGGATTTGCAAATACTCTACTCCCTGCTGCATACAGACTGCCATAATGGCTTTTCTTTTCTTTCTACTCAGGGAATTATCAACCACTACATGTTGATATTCCGTGTCTTTTATCATTAATCTGATTTGTTCGATCTGCTTTTCAATCAGACGTTCATCATTAAAGGCTACTGTCAACAATAGCATCTCACAACGGCCCTGCTTATCCTTTGGGCATTGAGAGACGAGTTGTATAGTAGAAAAGAGATATGCTATCCTACTATACAAATTAAATACTAATTTGTGAAATGCTAAAGATTTACTCATTCCTCTTTCCTATGATAAAAGGCATGTAGCAATTAATAGCCTTTGTAATGGGATAAAGTATCGAGATAATGACAACAGCAATCATGAATGATGCAATATCTGAATTCCTTATAACTGTTGTATCAAAACCTGTCAAAAGAGAAGCTATTTGCAGCACAACTCTCTTGATGGGTTCATGTAAGCACATGATAACAAGACTATTTCTTCCCATCCATTGCAACACACCATGCTCGTATGGCGAAATAACTCTACTTAGCTTGACAGTCAAGAAGATAAACGACAAAGCTATTGGATAAAACAGCCACCACTGTGAAAAAGCATGGCCTCGCATATCAATATGAGGATAAAAATAAAGCAATCCTCCCGTGATAACCAAAACAGAAAGAATAATTCCGCCCCAAACGGTGTTGTACTTGACTATGGTATAGCATTTATCTCCTATCCAAATGAATGGCAATGCCACTAATGATATTTCAAAACACCAAGGGAGCAAAGGCATTACTTCTTCAAGACAGAAATAAAGAGCGGCAAAACCAACAATCCATAATGGCAACCACGCTCCGGTATGCAGTCTCAACCATTTATAAAGAACCAGGCAACAAAACAGGCAAGGAAGGAACCATATGACCACATCATATTCAAAAGCATCATTGACAGAATAGGCTGTAAAGATATTCAAGAACTCTTGGACTCTTATATCCAGTGTGCCTATAGCACCAGTGAAGATGGGGTTTAGATCTGACGGTCTGAATCTCCATTCAATGACTGCCCAATAGACAAATGTGATAAAAGAGAACACGAAATAAGGCACAACAAGTGACCTTATATAGCCTGCCAAACCCACATACTGGTTATGTCTTGAATAATTAAGTGCACAACCACTGAGTAGAAAGAACAACGGCATGTGGAATAAATATATGACAGAAGACAACTCTGTTTTAGTTGTATGGGCAAAAACAACAAGAAAGATTCCAAGCCCCTTTAAAACATCAAGAGTTATATCCCTATCTCTCATTCTCAACAATATTAAATAAAAAGAGTTGATGAAAATTGGTAATTGGCCGTGTCGTCATAGTTACCCAACATATAGACGTAGAACCAATAGGCAGAATGAATGATACAAAGCAAAACCTCAACAGGTCTAGTATATGGAGTATCGTCATCTGTATAAATAACAGGATGATTAAAGATTAAATACGGCAAGGAGATGCATGACACAAGGCGGAAATACAAACTGAGTCTGTCGAGGGGCTGTACAATAAGGGCACAAAGTGAAAATAACATATCCAAAACAGCTACCACAAGAAAGAACTTAAGTATCGTGTCTGCCTCATAAATGATCATAATATAGATGATATATGCGATTGTCATGATCTTGACCATAAAATTAGCTGCGCCAAGCACAGGCGTAAACGTATTATCTGCGGATGTATATTTTAGGAACCTCAGATCAATATATCCACTTTCTATCATCCAGATGAGAATATTGTCAATATATAAGAAAAATAAGGCGGCAAGCAATACGACACCTATATATAATATATAGGTCTGTTTCAAAGAGAACCGGTCAATCACATAATAGATGATCGGGAAAGACAATATGATAACAGACGTCTGATGAAATAAAAAGGCAATAATCAGGCATACGACATAGTATATGTATTTTCTCTCCCAGAATAATGTAAAGGCAAGCAGCGAGAACGACAGGGCAATACTTTGACGGACAATACTTAAGGACTCCTGAAAGAATATCATGTAAAAGACGAACATGAATAATACAGGTGATAGGTATTCCCTCCATTTCATAGCCGTCACATAAAGTGGTATGATAATGAGTATATGAATGCAAAGCAATAAGACAAAGGGCTGGTCCGTCACCTGTGCAATCACATAATTAAGGAATAAATACCCCCACTCCATACCAGGGTATGAATCTATGAATTCTATTAAGTTTTGTCCATTCGATGCGATGCCATTGAATATCGGAACTATATAAAGCTCCATATCACTACCGACCGAGGAATCCCTCAAACCAGCAATCAAAATCGGTGGAATAACAGCCAATATGCTATATTTCCAAAACTGGCTCTTATCATCGTACCATATATCGGCCAATTTTACACCCAGCAATGACAGGGCAAAAGCAATAATATAGACGATCATAGTATGGTTTGATATACTGTTTCTCGTTTCTTTACAAGTGCCTGTAAAGAGTACTTCTCTTGATACAACTGATGAGCGTTAATAGCCATCGTCTTTCGAAGCATATCATCTGACATGAGTTTGAACAATGCTTCTGCAAAGTTCTTTGCATCATCCCCTATCATACACGATTCACCATCAGCAAAGTCCAATCCTTCAGCTCCAACTGTTGTTGAGACAAACGGAACGCTCAAAGCTGCAGCATCCAGAATCTTCATTCTCATACCACTTCCTGTTATAATAGGGACAATCATAATGCTTCGGGCCGCAAACTCTGAAAGATCATCCACATACCCCAAAACCTGAGCTCGAAGACCATTAAAGTCACGTTCATAAGACAAAGGCCATCCTAGACCGATCATCTTTAACCGGGTCTGAGGATATTGACTCCAGTCAATAAGTGGCGCGACCTCAGAAAGAAACCAGTCAATACCCTCTTGATTGGGATGATGACCGAAACCACCAATAAAAACCAGATTCCCATTCCATCCCCCATAGGCCATTTCCTTAGTATTGACAGCAGCTGGAGATACAAATATCGGACGCTTCACTCCTGCATACTCCAAAATATCCTTATCAATCTCGGTCAGTGTAACTATACCGTCATACTGATTAAGTCTTGCTATTTCCTGACGTTTCTTCCGTTCTTTCCGAGCTTGTTGCCTGTTCGTAAGGAATATGCCATCCAATGCCCGGTCAGCAATAACAAAACCTATCTCATGATGCACAAAGATCTTCTTAATTCCTTCTGACAAATATTTCCCGATATTCAGATTCTGTATAAACTCCACTTGGATAATATCGGCCTCCATCATCTCCTTCGCCCTCCTTACAAAACGAAGGTAACTCCTTGAGACCAGGAAATCCGTCTCGCCCAGAATATCATATGCTTTTGATTTCTTCAAAAAGGAAGAAAGATGTCTATTCACGAACTTCCTCGCTTTCTGAATCAAAAACGGCAGATACGTATATTGTCTCCACCAAGGAAATGGGAACAGCTGCACTTCTGGCCATATATCCGAAAGAGCCTTGATATCCTCAGCTCGGTTGTCACGATTGACGGGAAAGACAATTCCAATCTTGAAGTTCCCCCTCAAAGCCTCGATCATATTGAACTGGGCCTGCTCACCACCCGAATGAATAGGATAAGGCAAAAAAGATGTAATGATCAGGATAGACTTCATCGTAACTATATCGTTTCCCAATTAACGCCATTGGCCAAAAACTGAGTCTCACCATGTGTGGAACAAGATGGTATAGGACATGACAGTCGCCTTCCGCTCATTTTCCTTAAATCTGTAAACATGATAAAGTCCCATGGATGACGATCCTTGGTCCAGTTCCAAAATACATTCTTGTCTTTTCTCAACACATCGGCAAAGGCAGCAAAAGTCATTGTGGTAGAATTTGTTTCCTTCCAATGCCGGTGTCCACACCAATAGACTACAGAGGATTCCCCTTCATGAGTAACATAAGGATTGGTCAGGTTAGAATATTTATCCGGATGATCATAAAGCGTCAGATAATCTGTATAATTACACTCGGCAGCTTCTCTAAGATAGTCTAGCGAACCAGGAATATGCAGATAATCATCCTCTAAGAAATAGACCAACACATCATCCTCTTGCTTCATAGCGTCTTCATATACCATACGGAATGTATCAGCACCATTCCCAACAGTAACGCGCTGAATAACATCTGAAGGGACGTATTTCTTCATCATCTGAAAAGTCTCGTCAAATATGTTATCAGCCAGTATATGCCACTCTACTTTGTCAAGAGGGAATTCACGTAGGGCATTTGACAGACAATGTTCTTTGGTAATATAGCTCGGTTTCTCTTTAGGATAACCATGGTCACAAATCCTATAGTATAAAACTATTCTATTTACTTTCCTTCTTGGTCGGAAATGATTCCTTCTTAGATTTGCAAACAAAAGATGTAACCCCACCATCATTTTATGGGGGGTATTGAACATCATCAGTTTCTTGAACGAAAGATTACTTTTCATATATACATTTAAGTCAAAGGCATGTTCCACAAACAACGGTAGTCCAAATCACGCCTCCGTTCACCTATATGCTTAGCAGGGACACCACCAACAATTTCGTAGTCTCCAACATCCTTTGTTACCACAGCACCAGCACAGATTACTGCTCCTTTTCCAATATGGACTCCTTGAAGGACAACAGCCCCCACGCCAATCCACGCATAATCATCAATGCTTATCGGCATGAACCTGCCGATGAAGTTTCTGGCTTGATGGTCATGACTACCTGTCATGATATACACGCCATGAGAGATTGACACGTTGTTACCTATCGTAATATTTCCACGAGCATCCACAGTACATCCACGGTTGATATGGCTATAGCTTCCCATAGAAAGTCTATTGGGATTCATCAGGTAGTTTTTCTTCATGATAAAACTGCCTTTACCTATTCGGGCTCCCCATAAACGTAAATACCATCTTCGAATACACCAGAATGGGATATGAGGCAGAATATCATTCACACAATATTCCAGACAAAAAGCCTTCAACCAATTAAAGAGCCATGATTGCTTAAACATATAGATAAGGCTGCTATAGATAAAAAGCCACAGTTTCCGCAAACTGAAGCCTTGAGATGACGTTATTTTGTAATTATACCACCGATTACGAACAAAATGGTTGGACACACCTTCTTGCTCATAACACTCGATAACCGTATCCACTTTCTTAAACCGATAGCCTTCAATGAACAGTCTGTGGATCATTTCCCAATCAAGACTATAACCTAAGTCTTTCTTGTTTATATCAAACTCATGCTGTTTCTGAACAGATGCTCTTACCAACGAAGACCCATGTCGGAAGATCGGTTCGTAATTCATCCTCGCCACATCATCGGAAGCAGGAATGATATGGGATAATTCCTTGGTAACCTCTATACTATCGCCATAAATGACATCTATTCCTTTTGTATCGATAGATAGAGAATCCTTCAAAGCATCATTGCTGGCAAAGACATCACCCGCATTCAGGAAAATAATCCATTCACCCGTAGCAACCCTGATGCCCTTATTCATCGCATCATAGATACCACCATCTGGTTCTGATACAAAGAAATCAATACAATTAGAATATTCCCGGATAATATCTACGGTGCCATCTGTACTCCCTCCATCGATAATGATGTATTCAACATCTTCATATGCCTGAGACTTCACTGAGAGAATCGTATTTTCAATTCCCTGTAAAGCGTTGTAACATACTGTTATAACAGATACTTTCATCTTATCTCCCCCACAAACCTATAGCACTATTATGAATGATTTTCCCTATCTGGATTTTACCACATACAGCCTGAAGAAGAACAACTATTGACGGGATAATCACTATCCCTGGTAATCCAAACCACCTGCAGGAGAGTACCATCAGCGGCCAAGCTATCAATGCAAAGGTCAAGTAGATGATCAGTTGAATAGCCACAGTACCAACACCATTAATCATATACATATAAATCTGTCCGAGATTAAAGAGAGAGATGTATAAAGCAATACTGATGGTTGTTATCATATGTATATGAACATCATCTCCAACCCATATACTATAAAAGGGATTTGCTACCAAGACCATTATTAATGCCGCAAAGACAGATAAGAGCCAGATGGTTTCGAGTTTTTTAATGGAACTGGTCATCCATTGATAGTCTTTTATCTGATAGGCATCTGTAAATGCAGACCAGAAGGGGGTAACAACAATCAGAATAATGGTGGTCAGAATATTAAAATATTTAAAGGCAATATTATATTCTGTTACGGCATCTGGACCCAATTCACGGGAGATAATAATGATCATCACCTGAAAGATGAATATCATACTCAGGCAGATGACAAAGAACTTCATTCCTAGTTTGGTAACACTGCTAACAAGTTGCCTTCTGAACGACCGGAAATGAGGAGCACATGCTCTATATCGAGTAAATTTGAATGCATAGATGGAGGCGAGAAGCACAACCAGCATTGGTATGCCCGAATAATAAAGTGCCAGATTATATAAACTTCCCTCTGTTGTCAAAGTCAGAATATAGACTACTATCAATGAAAAGAATTGTCCAGCTGCGCCCAAAACGGAAGATAATCCTGGTTTCTGGTCTGCTGTAAGAATCGTGGAAAACAAACTGACTACCAGGTTGATACAGAAAAAAAGAGTAACGATTCCAAATACCATTCTTAGTTCTTCCGTATATGAAGGGTCTACATTCAGAATCGAAGACCAGTTGATAAACATGTTAGCGATGGAAATAATGACAAACAATGCCAACATGATTACACTTAGAGTAAAATAGGTGGTACTCACATACTGCCGCATCAAAAGCACATCCCCCTTAGCTTTGGCCTCTGCGAACCTGTTCCTCAAACCATTACCTAAGCCAAAATCAAAGAGCAATATCCAACCAATGATCGAGGACAGAGTAAGCCAAATACCATATCTGGTCGGATTCACATAATTGATCGTAATAGGGACCAAAAGCAAAGAACATACCATAGATAAACCTCTTGCAATGAAGGATATCATGATATTCTTAGCAGCCTCTTTCGAGCGGCCAGAGGAATGAGTATATAATCCTTTTATATCTATCATATTTGATTCAGCAAAACGCAAGGAGTAGCTTGGTTATCGGCTTTCAACAATTCGAGTCTTTTTATTGAAGTCTTCTGTGTCTTGCCTGCTCGGCAAACAAAGCAGATCACGTCAGCCAAGCTGCCAATCAGTGCTTCATTACATTGTTCAATCTCTGGGCCATCCAGGATGATGATGTCGTATGATTCTCTCAAATTGACCAACGCTTGGTGAAGATCCTTACGAGCTAACAAATCGGCAGGATGGGCAGAGTCTACTGTATCTTTAGGAAGAACATCTAACAGGCTACGACAAATCGTCTTCTCCCCCATCCTAGCGAAAGATTCTGCCAGCTGAGTAGAACAGAAGGTCTTACCGTCTCCATTATTGGCAGAAACGACCAATATGGTTTTCTTTCCTTCACCCAATAGAGGCAGGATATTATTTCGAACAAGTCGGAAAGCATCGTTAATATCTCCTTGTCCCAAAGCAGGAATCGTCCCCACCAATGGCAGCTTTGTTGTCACTTTCAAGTCAATCTCTGAGTCAATGACTTTCTTCGCTCCCCTTCGGGTAAAGAAGACGATATACGGAATCAGCATACCGAGAATCAACGATATAAACAAGGCAACCAATGTCTTAGGCTTTACTTTTTTAAGTGCCTGTGTTTCATCAATCATTTTGCCCTTGTCTGTCGTATTGGCCAATTCCATGGCGATTTCTTCCCGCTTCTGCAACAATGAGACAAAGACGCTCTGCTTGATACTCCGCTGACGACTCACATCCGTCATCAATCGCTCCTGTTCTGGAGCATTGCCAACACGATTCATATATCGATTAAACTCTTGTTGTGCCACACGCTTCTTTATAGACAAAGACTCGCGATCTCTTTGAATAGCCATCTGGATAACAGGATGTAATTCATCTAATAGCTGAGTCATAGTTTTAACTTGTGAAGATTGTTCTGTAACACTTTTAAGCAACATTTTTCTGTCAGTCACCAATTGGTTATGACGACTTATCATCGATACTGCATCTCCATTATAGATACCTATATTGATAGGTATTAGTTCATATAGATTTGCTTGATCATTTACGTATTCACTCAAATAGTCTAGTAACTGTTGCTGAACTCCGTAATTCACTAACTGACTCTCGTAGAGGCTCTTCTTTTCCATGACTTCTTCAGCATCTACCTTCGGATCTGTCACCTGATACTGTTTCTTCACCTTCTCCCAATCTGCATCCGTCAGGCTAAGTTCCTGGTCTATCTTTGCAATCCTACTATTGATAAATTCCTCATTCTTGGCAGCTTCTTCTTGTTTGTCACAATTTGAGCGATAATTATAATGTTCCACCAGACTATTCACATAATCCACACCACGTATCATACTCTCATCTAGAAGACTGATTTTAACAATTGAAGTAGCTTTCTTTGATGCTGTGGCAATAGTCAATCGTTTAACAAATTGTTTTGCCACCATCATAGATGGAGAAATATCTATCCTCAAACAATAATCTCCCACGTATGGTTTGCGCTCTTCTTCCGTCAGCATCTTATTTTCCGAGATAGTTAAGTCACCTATCTCTGTATGGATGACCGCCGGTAGCTTTTCACAGGTTTTCGCATCTATTTCAGTTTTTTTCTTTTTTTTACTGAGCGTTCCTTCAATGGTATAACCCGCATCTCTCTTTTCAATTGATAAACTGATATGATAAACCTTTAATGGCAAGTTCTCATTCATAATCTGAAGACACTGTGGACTCACTGTCACATTAAGAGGTTGAGTCTTATAAAGCAAAATTGATTTAAGGTTCTTATTCAGACGATACTCTGTAAATAGTTTCAAATCTTCAACAACTTCCTTTGATAATCGATTAGCTTTTAAGATCTCTATCTCATTATCAGTCCCAATTGACCGACCAAAGTTCATACTACTACCAAGATTTAGCGGTAGCTGATTCAAAAGGGCCATACTAGCACTTGCAGCATTGTTATTCTGTCTGCGATCTACAAGCAGCATTTTTCCCACAATATTATATGTTGGACGGGAAAAATATACATAAGTGCCTGCACACAACAGACATAGAAGGACGGAAAGAAGGAAATACTTCTTATTATGATTGAATATAGCCCACAGGTATTTCATGTCAAAGATTGAGTAGCTCTTTCTCACACGATTTTCAGAAGGACTCGGCTGTTTTCTCATTTCTCTTGGATTTAATAGTTATTTTATAATTGAGATCAACAATGTTGCCAACGATATCAGGATACCCGTAGAAGATAACCAGAGAGAGGTTGATGCACCTATTGATGAGCTTTGTGCTTTAATCTTATTGGGTTGCACATAAAGAATATCATTCTGCTGCAAGTAATAATATGGCGAGTTTACTATATTAGCATCTGTCAAATCTAAATTATAAAATCTTTTGCTCCCTTCACTGTCCTCCCGAATAAGAGTCACGTTTTTACGAAGGCCATAGATGGTCAGATCACCAGCCCTTGACAGTGCTTCTAAGACATTTATCTTTTCACGAGAAACCGTAAACGTTCCTGGCTGATTAACCTCACCCAACACTGAAATTGAGAAACTAGACATACGAACGGTAACAACCGGTTTCTCAGCGGCATTTATATATGGACTTATCTCCTTTGTTATTAGCTGTTCTGCCTCTGTCTTCGTCAGTCCTCCTATCTTCACTTCACCAACAATAGGGAAATTTATCTTCCCATCATTATCTACCAAGTATGTCTGAAGCGCTGTTTGGGAAGTTGGAGTCACCAAATTGAATGGCTGCGCAGCTGCAGGTGTTGTTGTACTAACAGTAATTGTCAACATATCCTTAGGCATAATTCGAGCATCTACCAAATAACCTTTAGCATTCTGATTAACAGTTTCACGATTCTTAAAGTAAGGAATATCTTTCGATGATCCACAAGACACTAATAGCAACATTAAAGATGCCAAAAACGGGTAATAATGACATTTTTTATTCATGATGATTTCAATTGATTCTGTTAAGTGCACAATATAGGGTCACCCTGTTTTTGCAGGATGGTACATAAACAAACTCAATGTTATTAATTATCATAATGCACTGACATCCAGCAACATTACATACTTTTAAACATTGATATGACATATAATACGCGGCAAAGATACAAATAAATAATAATAAAAATGTGAAAAATTCAATTTTTTATGCTTTATTTCTCTAATAAGCATTCTCGTCATGAATGAAAATAGTCTTCAAGGTCATCCATGCAATACGGATATCAAGCCAAAAACTCCAATGTTCCATGTACCAGATATCCCTCCTGATGCGCTCCTCCATCTGCCAAAGTTCCTTGGTCTCACCTCGAAATCCTGTCACTTGGGCCCAACCAGTCACCCCAGGTTTTACAAAATGGCGCACCATGTATTTATCTATCAATTTGGCATACATCTCCGTATGGGTCAGCATATGAGGTCTCGGCCCCACTACACTCATTTCTCCAATCAGCACATTCCAGAATTGCGGCAACTCATCGATGTTTGTCCTACGCATAAAATTGCCGAAAGGGAATTTACGTGGATCATCCTTCGTTGCCTGCATCGTATCAGCCTCTTTGTTCACATGCATAGACCGGAACTTATAACAGAAGAAGCTCTTACCGTCGAGACCCGTTCTTAACTGTTTAAAGAAAATAGGGCCTGGACTCTGCCATTTGGTAATGACGAATATAAACGGAAACAGCAAAGCCACAGGAATCAAAAAGATCAATGCAAATACAATATCAAATAGGCGCTTGATAATCCTGTTTAACGAGTTCTGTAGGGGATTTTCATAAGTAGTATATATCTCTAATTCCTCAATCATCGTGCTCTTTAGATTTAGTCCTATTGACTCCACAGATACAGGAACGTAATAAAACCTGGTCAAATGATGGTCACAGAGATTCGATACACGACGAATTAAGTCGCTATTCTTACGTAAAGTACAGATATAGAGTTCATCTCCCCATTGTAACTTGTCAGGCTCATCGAGACTGTTGATAAAGTCATTCATCGTACCAAGGCGACTTTCACCCTCAATCTCAGCATCGCCATAATATCCAACAATACGATAACCCAGTGTGAGATCGTTCTTTAGCTTCTGATATACATACTCTAAGTTGGGATCATTCCCCACAAGCGTTACACTGCGGAAATTTCGGCCTGCCAGACGATAGAGTTTCACTATCCAACGTTCGGCCAAACGTTTAAAAAACAACAAAACAACATAAACCGTACCTAACTCTAACAATAAGCGTTCCACCGGCAAGTGAAATGAAAACACTTTCAGAAGGAGGTAAGTGACAATAACCTGCATCGCAGTAAGCCCCACGAGTCGCCGACTAAACTCTGCAGTATTCACCAGTCGTAAATGGATAATGACAGGAAAACGTGCCTGACTAAGAATCAAAGCTATGTTACTCACCAAAATAAAGATATTTAGTGAGTTCTGACTCCACTGAGCCATTCTCCAATGAAAATGATAGAATAGTAAGATAATGGCGTTCATTAAGACGAAGTCGCCTATCATCACTATCCATTTCATCATCCTATTCGAGTGAGTGTTTCTTCTCATCTTGCAAATCGTTTGATTCTACAGTTTCACACCATATGATTGAATTCAGGGGACAAAGGTACGCATTTTTGTCACTTTTCAGTCAGCTATCATCTTAAAATTTATTAAAGCCCGCCCTTCTCTATCCATAACCTACAGACGCTGTCGGGACGATATCTCAAAAAAAATATATCTTTGCACGCTCTTTCACTAGAACATTATTTTTCCAACTAATTCATTTTAAAATAATTAATGGAAATAAAAGTACCAAATCAGGGTGTAAAGACCATCAAAGATGAGTTTGCCCGCAGTGTGTATGTCGAGATTCTCGACGAGTTAAGAAACCATAAAGGCCTTGTGACCTATCTCAATGAAGATGAAGGCGTCAACTGGATCTACCTTAATCGAAATCAAGTCGGCGATCCACATTATAGCATCTTCTTTAGGATTATCGCTGATTTAGCTTATCAATACCCTTGTCGAGAGGACTTTGTCGAAGATGCCAAGGATATTATGGGACGTATCTGGGACTATGCTGACGAAAACTATGCTTCACCTCAGAAAAATCTGTATTAATTACAACTATCCATATTTAAAATGAACAACAAAGATTCACTTATTTTAGAGGAGCTCTCCCATGCTGGAGAGGCCTCAGAGATTACCCCCGAGTTGATTGAGCTTGACGGATGCCGCATTACCTCTGAGAGTAATCTGCCCGAAGAGGAGTTTATAATGAAACTCTTAGGAAAGAAATGTTTCTCAAGGAAAGACCTGACCACCATTACCGGACCCACTAAAAGCGGAAAGACTTTTTACACTTCCATGCTCATGGCCAGTTGTGTAAAGAAGACAGGCGAAGTTCAGAAAGTACTGGGACTGGAACGTATCGGCGAAAAGCCGTTGAAGGTCATGTGGTATGACACCGAGCAGAGCAAAAGACAACAAAGGAGATACTATCGAAAAGGATTTTCTCGATGGCTGATGGGAATAGTAACGAAGAAGAGTCTCAGACTTCAGATCTCGACCAGCAGTTCTATGTATTCAACGTCAGAGCACTGACTTGTCAGGAACGACGCAAGAAGCTGCCGCTGGCCATCAAGACCTACAGACCCGACATCGTCATCATCGATGGTATTGCCGACCTGCTGCCCGACATCAACGACGGCCCAAAAGCCACAGAACTGATAGAACAACTTTTACAATTGGCCGACGAATACGAATGTAACATCACGATCATCATTCACTTGAACCGAACAGGCGAGAAGAGTAACCTCAGAGGTTGGCTGGGCTCTGTGATGCTCCAGAAGTCGTACGAGGTGTTTGTATGTGAAAAGGTTTTCGGAACATCCGTCATGTCGGTAGAGATTTCTACCTCACGAAGGACGTATCTCAATGAGAAGCTCTACTATCAGGTCGACGACAAGGGCATTCCGTATATTACTGACAATCCAGACCTCCAACCCCGAAATGAGAAGGGCCAGTTCACATCAAAAAAAGCCAACAATTTAAGTGCCAACAGTTTCAATCGCGACTATCTCATCGACAATCCCGAGTCGGATCAGGGTTGGGATTGGAACCTCCAGAAGCTGTTCGCCGACGCCATGGCAGGCAAAGCCTTGGCAGGCAGCGACGAGATGATGGAAGCCGTACAACGACTCAACCACATCAAGCAGAAGCAGTATTATTACAAAGTGCTCGGTGAGGCCGAGAGCAAAGGAATCGTTAAGAAGACTTATGACCGCAACGGACGCATCGCCATCATCATGCCCCCGAGGTGAGCTACACCCCTCTATACATGCTCTCCCCTCTGGAAAGAGGGAGGGCTATAGTATGAGGGGTGCTCTACGAGGGGTACCTGTCTTTTCATTCAAGGCCATCAGGGAAGAGCTCTACCGAAAGTCGTTCACCCTCTACCATCCAGCCTCCATGGTGCAGGAGAGCATGTCGATTAACAGTCAGTTCTGCCGGGCTGTGGTGAATAGCGGCATAAAAATACCCCAGCGTCTCGCAGCGTTGGGGTGTAGTGCGTTGTCGTGCCATTTTATCTTAACCATGGATATCTCTTTTCTTCCATTTCTTTAGATTTGATGGTGCAAAAATAAACAAAAATCCCGAAACATTTGGAAGTTTCGGGATTTTTGTGAATATAATAATTAAGGTGAACCTTATCTGATTCTATCCATGGAGCGGACGAGACGTTCGTCGGCATTGATAGCGCGACGGGCCATCAGGTAGAGGATGAGGGCGATGGCCGGCAGAACGGCTGGCCATGTAGGACGGAAGGATACTGTGCCCCACGACTTGTCGCCAACGGTCT
>Ga0310691_10004970_pt1 | contig 14757 bp, 12 predicted proteins | sample 176DNAGHGlowgp2_FD_203887 | JGI IMG/M metagenome (GOLD analysis project Ga0310691, IMG submission 203887) | Sheep rumen microbial communities from Palmerston North, Manawatu-Wanganui, New Zealand - 1766 DNA GHGlow gp2 (v2) (version 2) | ecosystem: Host-associated > Mammals > Digestive system >... | reverse complement strand
TGTTGTGTCAACAACTGCATCGCCTACTGCTTGATAGCTTTTATGTCCGTCGTATCCGACTGAATCTTTTACATTTTGTTTACCGGCATCATATGCCTTGCTATAATCTTCATCGGCAATTTCATATTTTGTACTGTCGACTGATTCCCACACCTTGACTTTATCGGCACCGTGAATTGAGGCGATTTTGCATCGAGTTTGTGCATCACAACCGTTTACTATACAGTATTGTGCATATTTTGGTTCATTGAGTCGGTTAACATCAACATTTGTAATTGCCATATCCGTTTTCTCCTTTTATTCATCTCCCTCACCTTACGGGGAGGGTTGGGGAAGGGTGCCGTTACTCCCATAGTGAGAGTATAGCTATTTCTTCTTTTTACATGTATAACGGCACATTTCGCCAAAAACTTTAATATTTACGGGCAAATTATAAAAAATTGTTACAAAACTTTACAAAAAAATAAAAAATACAAGTCTTGTTATTGTTATACATTCAAATAATTAGTTATATTTCTTTAGTGCTAAACAAACAAGTCTCTGTCATACTGAGCGCAGCGAAGTATCCAGCCAATTGTATTCAAATATGCAAGTCTTGAAATAAATGGATGATTAGTTAATAATTAGCTGGATTCTTCGGGCTAATCGCCCTCAGAATGACTATACTTGTATGCCTAACGCAAAAGACGAATATAATATCCCATTTATAATATTTCTATCTATTTTCATATATTAATTTTTGTATCAATTTTTCAAATTATCAAGCAATTTTTTTTACAAAAAATACTTTATATTAATACGAGGCGGGGGTAAATACATAGGGATAAATATAAACGAAACGAGGTAAATATGACGGATGGTATTAGAAAAATTGATTATTCATTGTGGGACACTCAAACAAAAGCAATTGCAAGAAGAGTCGATACAGATGATAATAATGGGCTTAACGGTATTGAGATTTTTAATTTCGCAAGAACTGCTTTAAAAAGCAACGTTCAAGCCGACAAAATTTCCGAGCTGCTCGGATTTTCAGCAGCGAAAACAAGAGGAAGTGATGAGTCCGCAAATTCAAGAGCAAAAACAAGTGAATTTGATGCCGCAATAAAATATTTTAACTCTCTTTCATATTGGGATAGAGGGGATATTATTGATGAGTCGGACAAAAATTTAACAAACAGGCTTTACAACATGGAAAGCGGAGTAAGAAAAGCTCTCGCTGATTGTGAAGCATATAACAACATAATTGTTATGGCAAGGTGGCATTACAGATATTATCCGTATCACTACACTCCCGTAAGAAATGATCCGTTCATGAATTTTGATATAGAAGAGATTAGAACAAAAACTACCAAAGATATGAAATCTCTTGATGAGCTTAAATACAATATTGAATGTGCAATCGAAGAAGCAAAAGGAAACGAAAAACCGAAAAATAATTTTAAATCAGACTACGATGTTGATAAAATGGCTCTTAAACATTTAGGCATGAGTTACAAAGATTTCGCAAAAAAATACAAAGATGAGATTGAATTCTGCAAACAAGTTACTTATGCTGATTATGCTTCCATGACACCTACTCAAAGAGATGTATACGGAAAATTAAGAAATTATGCTATTGAAATGCTTGATACAACAATCGTTACCGCTCAAATGGCTAATATTGATGCAAATAACAGAATCTCCGAAGAAACTCTTAAAGCAACCAATGACATGATAACTCTGATGGACTTCCAATATGACGGAATTACGGATAGCGGACTAAATCGACTTGAAAGTGATATTACGTACAAAGCTTTGGAGGAAGCGCTAATTAAATCTTACCGTAAAACCGATATAGATTCTCCGCAAGCGGATAATAATGAAAACAAAAGGAAAAAAGTTATCGGCAAAAACGGAGTCGAAATTAGAGATAACGGTAAAAAATATAATTTGGCAGGACATCAAGTAAAATAAGTGACTCGGAACGCGGAGAAAATAGGGCAGGTTACAGTATAAGACCTGCCCATTCGCATAATTGAAAAAATGAATTGTTTGTTTAATAATAGAATTATCCTGAATCTAAAGTTTATTCTGAGGATAAAGGAGGTAACTATTACTAAAAACCGTACCTCCTTAATGGTGCGGTTTTTTAATGTAAAAGGAGAAAATATGGAAACACGTGTTGCAATAATAGGGATAATAGTTGAAAACGATGCCGTAATTTGTGATATTCAAAATCTTTTAACTGAGTATTCAAAATACATAATCGGCAGAATGGGTATACCTTATCAGCCTAAAGCAGTCAGAATAATTAGTATTGTTCTTGATGCGCCGAATGATATTATAAATGCTCTGACAGGCAAAATCGGAAATCTAAAAGGGGTTAATGCTAAAACAGTTTATTCAAATGTATAGAAATGGAAAGTTGAAAGTGGAAAGTTATGTACGATAAAAAATCATTAAAAGCGGAAGAATTTATTAATCACGAAGAAGTTTTAAGAACATTAGATTATGCAGAGAAAAACAAAAATAATTTAGAACTTATTGATAAAATTTTGGAAAAAGCCCGACCTGTTAAAACAGGCAGAGAAACACATTGTCAAGGCTTAACTCACGAAGAAGCGAGTGTTTTGCTCGCTTGCGAAGATAAAGGTGTTTTAAAGAAAATTTATGATTTAGCCCAAGAGATTAAAGATGCTTTCTATGGCGAAAGAATTGTTATTTTCGCACCGCTTTACCTTTCAAACTACTGCGTAAACGGTTGTATATATTGTCCTTATCATAATCAGAATCACCATATACCAAGAAAAAAACTTACACAGGAGGAAGTTAAAGCAGAGGTTATAGCGCTTCAAGATATGGGACATAAACGTCTTGCGATTGAATCAGGCGAAGACCCTGTTAATAACCCGATTGAATACATTTTGGAATGTATAAATACGATTTATTCAATCAAACACAAAAACGGTGCAATTCGCAGAGTAAATGTTAATATTGCGGCAACTACGGTTGAAAACTACCGTAAACTCAAAGATGCAGGAATCGGAACATATATTCTTTTTCAAGAAACATATCATAAAGAGAGTTATGAAAGACTCCACCCTACGGGACCTAAACACAATTACGCATACCACACCGAAGCAATGGACAGAGCCATGGAGGGCGGAATTGATGATGTCGGATTAGGAGTTCTGTTTGGGCTTGAAAGATACAAATACGAATTTGCAGCACTTTTAATGCATGCAGAGCACCTTGAAGCCGTTCATGGTGTCGGCCCGCATACAATATCCGTTCCTCGTATTAAAAAAGCGGATGATATTGACCCGTCTGCTTTTGATAACGGAATTGATGATGAAACATTTGCAAAAATCGTTGCTCTTACTCGTATTGCAGTTCCATATACAGGTATAATTATTTCAACAAGAGAATCTCAGCAAGTAAGAGAAAAACTTCTTAAGCTTGGTGTTTCACAAGTGTCAGGAGCATCAAGAACGTCTGTTGGCGGTTATACAGAAGAAGAACGCCCGACAGAAACGGAACAATTTGATGTTTCAGATCAAAGAACCTTGGATGAAGTTGTAAGATGGTTACTTCAATTAGGTCATATACCTTCATTCTGCACTGCTTGCTACAGAGAAGGAAGAACCGGCGACAGATTTATGTCACTTTGTAAAACAGGACAAATACAAAACTGCTGTCAGCCGAATGCTTTAATTACATTGAAAGAATTTCTAACGGATTATGCAAGTGAAGAAACAAAAAAAATCGGTGAAGAATTTATCTTGAAGGAATTAAATAAGATAAAAAATGAAGCCGTCAAAAAAGTTCTTACAAATAATCTCAAAGAAATCGAAAACGGAAAACGGGATTTTAGATTTTAATACCAAGAAGTTTTCTTTATTTTATTAACTTTTAACCCATTCTATTTACTTCTTATTTGTGCTATGATTATTTATAAATAAGTACAAAATATAGGAGATGAGAGATGGAATTGATTCACGCATTTGTGTCAGCGCACAATGTAATGATTTCTGCCGGATTATTGATTTTGGCATATATATTTATTGCAATGGAAAAAATACCAAAAGTTACAATCGCACTTTTAGGGGCAGGTATTACAATTTTCTTGGGTTTGGTTAGTCAGGATAAAACCGTTGCGGAAGCTTTAAATCCGCATTATTTTATAAATTTTGTTGATTTTAACGTAATTTTTCTGCTTGTTTCAATGATGATTATCGTTAATATATCAACAAGAAGCGGTGTCTTTTCTTGGATTGCAAATGAACTTTTAAAAGCAACTAAAGGTCATCCTATTAAAATTCTTATTGCACTGGGTTTGTTTACTGCTGTAACAAGTGCATTTTTAGATAATGTTACAACCGTAATTCTAATATTGCCGATTACTTTTGATATTGCAAGAAAATTGGGAATTGACCCTTTGCCTTACTTGTTAACGGAAATATTTTCATCAAATATAGGCGGAACTTCAACCTTAATCGGCGATCCTCCGAATATTATTATCGGAAGTGCAGCAGGATTTTCATTTATGGACTTTTTATATAATTTAACAATTCCTGTTGCAGTTATAATGGTTGTTGTCTTAATGATTTTAACTTTATTATTCAGAAAACAACTTCATGCTGATAAAGATAGAATGGCAGAAGTTGCAAATCTTGATAACTCAAAAACAATTACGGATAAATTCTTAATGTTCCGTTCAATGTTTGTTTTGGGGCTTGTTATATTAGGGTTTGTTACTCACGATATTACTCATATTCAAACTTGTATTTGTGCTATGCTTGGCGCAAGTGTATTGCTTTTGTTTGAAAAACCAACTGATATTCTTAGAGATGTCGAATGGAACACGATATTCTTCTTTATCGGTTTATTTATAATAATCGGCGGAGTTGAAGCATCAGGCGGTATAAAACTTATGGCTGAATGGATATTAAATGTTACACAAGGCTCACAAGAAGCTGCTTCTATGCTAATTCTTTGGGCATCAGGAATGATATCAGGTGTAATTGATAATATTCCATATACTGCAACTATGGCACCAATGATTAGTGTTATAGAAAAATCAATGGGTGCTGATTATACATATCCGCTATGGTGGTGTTTATCACTTGGTGCTTGCTTGGGCGGAAACTTAACTATTATCGGTGCTGCCGCTAACGTAATCGTATCCGAAAATGCAGCTGCCGAAGGTCATCCTATAGCATTTATGCGTTTTATTAAATACGGAATTACGGTGGTTGTGATTTCACTTGCGATTTGTACAGTATATATTAATTGGATGTATATTAAAGCTTAAAGTGAATATGTTTTAAAGCAGTTGTAGTGTAAATCCTCACCTTACGGGGAGGATAGCAGATGTACGAGTGAAACGAGTTACAGATGCAGGTGGGGTGTATCTGTAAAGATAAGGTAATAAGGTATAAGCGCAGAGGTTTATCAGCTTGGAGGGTGGGTAAACAGTTGAAAGACCTCCTCACTTGGTAGTGAGGCTTGAATTGATGTGGTCTATATTATTTACCCGCCTAATTATATTTACCCTCCCCCCCCAATTACATTTACCCCCTGTTACAATTTTTTTACAAAGTTAAGACATTTTTAAAAACTTGGTGTATAATTGTTTTGTTAGATTAAGGAGTAAAAAAGTGAGTATTATAGAAGGATTACTGACTGTCACAAATGAAAAATTTTGTATTGTTGTATCACGTTTTAATGAGTTTATTACAAATAAGCTATTATCAGGTGCTATAGATGAATTAAAACGTCATGGAGTTAATGATACAAACATCGATGTAGTTTGGTGTCCCGGAGCATTTGAAATTCCGCTTGTAGCAAAAAAATGCGCAAGAACAGGAAAGTATTCCGCTATAATTACACTTGGCGCCGTTATTAAAGGCTCTACTTCTCATTATGATTATGTGTGTGCGGAAGTATCCAAAGGTGTTGCATCCGTTGCATTGGATACAGGTTTGCCTGTAATATTCGGTGTCTTAACAACAGATAATATCGAACAGGCGATTGAAAGAGCAGGAACAAAATCAGGAAATAAAGGCTCTGATGCTGCTAAATCCGCAATCGAAATGGTCAGTTTGATTAATCAAATTAAGTAGTGTTTATTATATTTGGTCGTGATTTATGAACAATGATTCATAAATTGAGGTGTATGTGTGATGATAATAAATCAAGTCGGATATAAATATGCAAGCAGTTTTCAAATAAGGTCTTTTCGAGGAAGAAATAATAATCAACAGTCCGCAAATCACAATTTGCAAAACAAAAAAAGGAGTGCGTCTATGTCTGAAATTATTACAGAGTACAGAAATGAGAATACAAAAAACATTGATTTGCTTTCTACTATCGATATAGTCAGAAAAATCAATGAGGAGGACAAACTTGTTGCTCTTGCGATAGAAGATGAAGCTCCTAATATAGCAAAAGCCGTTGATATTATTGCAAAACAGTTTTTAAAAGGCGGTAAACTATACTATTTTGGAGCGGGTACTTCTGGCAGACTCGGAATTCTTGATGCTTCCGAATGTCCTCCGACATTTGGTGTTGCTCCGGATATGGTTCAGGGAATTATGGCAGGCGGGGATAAAGCTTTTAAACTTGCAGTAGAGGGTGCTGAAGATAATTTTGAACTCGGAAGAAAAGATGCTGAGATACTTACAAATAATGATGTTGCGGTAGCAATATCTGCAAGCGGAAATCCTAAGTATTTGTTAGGAGTTCTTCAAAAAGCTGAAGAAAACGGATGTAAGACAATTGCACTTACTTGTAATCATGAGGCAGCAATCTTAGAAGAAGCAGGACACGGCATTTGTGTTGAAGTAGGACCTGAGGTTATTGCCGGTTCAAGCAGAATGAAAGCGGGAACTGCTCAAAAAATGGTTCTTAATATGCTTACGACAGGCGCTATGATTAAAATCGGCAAAACTTACGAAAACTTTATGATAGACTTGATGCCGACAAATGAAAAACTTAAAGACAGGGCAATAAGAATTGTATCTGAAATTGCGGGTGTAAAAGCTTCAATAGCCCTTGAAACACTAATGAGTTGTGAATGGAAAGTAAAAACCGCAATAACAATGTTAAAATGTAAGCTTATAAAAGAAGAAGCTAATGAAGCTCTACGCAAAAACTGCGGTGTATTAAGAAGAACACTAAAAAGTTTAGCGGTTGTATAATTATTTCATGTTATTCCAATCTTTTTGCATCATATCAGATGTCGTATGATATCCTTTTTGTGCTTGCATTCTTTTAGCGCAAGAAAAGTATTGTAATGTAACTTGATTATCATCCGTTTTATAACTTGTATCAAATTTTCTTTTTGCAATAGATTTATATTCATTATCAAAATCTCTAATTGCCAATAAAAATCTGTATACATTTCGTTTCATCAATCCTGAGCCGAAGTTACTGTTGTATATTTGTTGATAATTTTTATATACAGTTTTACCACATACATTTTGGGTAAATTCCTGTCGCATTCTCATTGCAGTTGATGGTAAATTTTCATCTCCTCCTCTTATATTTGCTAACAGATGTTCGTATTCAGGTGCATTTTGTAAACGACCTTTACCCCTGTTAAAAGCGACATCCAACATAGCTTCTTTTATTGATAAAGGTAGTTTATGGTAATATTTTTTTAATGTTTCATTACTATTATTACTTTTGGGATCAACTTTTATATCTTGAATTTCTCTTTCAAAATCCTTAATATCGTCGATTAACCATTTAAAAGCTAAATCAGCAGATACTTTTTGCCCTATGTGTACTTTTTTGTCCTTTTTCCCTGTATGTCCAAAGCCGCCGGTAATTGTGCCGTCTTTTGTATCTTTAACTTGTGGAATAAAACTTTCCATTGATACAATATGTGTTATAAAATACTCTGAATATCCGGTTTGCTTTGCAGCATTACTTATTCTTTTATTTAAGTTTGCTTCTGATATATTTAATTTACTTGCGATTTGTTTCTTTGCAAGTTTATATGCTTCGGGTAATGGTGTAGTTTTAGATTTATCAGAAAAATGTTTAGTCCCCGATGTAATTTCTGTTTTACTTTGTGATACAGAACTTTGATTAACAGTTGAGTCTGTATTATTTTTTTTCGCTTGTGCACTTTGAGCAGGATTAGACTTTTTAGCATTATTATCTTTGTGCTCAATATCTTTTGATTTATTTTTTTCAATCGATTTTTGGTTATAATCAAAATCAATTCGTAATGTCTGAGTTCCTATAGTTAAATTTACAACATCTCCGGCAGGGTCATATCTGAATGACGATACTCCCATACTTTGCCAAATTGACTTATTCTTATCAAAATCTTTTCTTGCAAGTTTTAAATCTTCTGTTGTTAAATTATCTGAATTGCCGTCCATTGATGCAATTTTACCGAATACATTCAAGGAAGCTTCAATATCTTTAAAATTTTGTTGAGCCATACCGTTAACGGAAAGCTCACCGTCTTTTTGTCTGATTGTAAACGGGTTGGTATTTAACGCACTTGTATTTTTATAATTTGTTATTGTGCAATCGCCTTCAATTTTAATAGGTCTTGGTACAATTTTAAAATCTTTGAATAAATTTACTAAATCTGCCATACTACTTTCCTCGCTGTATATACTATATATATAAAAATATTTTAGATGAAAAAATTGCCTTTTAAAGAAACAGTTTGTTACAAAAATTTACATTTACTCCAAACACTATATTTACCCCCAACCTTATAGTATAATGCTGTTATAAGAGATTATAAGGGAGAATTTGTATGAAATTAACCGTACTTGGACCGGGTTGTTGGGGATTAACTCTTGCTTGGTTAATGAATGATAATTTTGATGAAATAACCGTTTGGGGTAGAGAATGTGATTTGAATGATGATTTAGTCAACAATAAGCATTGTTCAAAACCGCTTGAGGTTCAGCTTGATAAAAAAGTTGAGTTTACTTCAGACTTAAAATCTGCCATAAACGGAGCTGATATAATTTTGTCCGTTGTTGCAACGGGCGGTGTAAGACCGGTTTGCGAACAGTTAAAAGAAGCCGGAATAAATCCGCATACACCGTTAGTTAATGCTTCAAAAGGTTTAGAGCTTAATTCTCTTATGAGAATGTCTGAGGTTATTAAAGATGTTCTTCCAAACCAAAAAGTTGTCATTTTATCGGGCCCGACTTTAGCAAAAGAAGTGCTTATGGGAAAACCGACCGCTGCATCAGTTGCTTGTGAGGACATTGAAACTGCTGAGTTTGTTCAAAAAACAATGAATGTTCCTAATAAATTCAGATTATACACAAATACCGATGTAATCGGTGTTGAGCTTGGAGGAAGTTTAAAGAACGTAATTGCAATCGCATCAGGTTTCGCACATTCGATGAATTTAGGTGACAATTGCATGGGAACACTTTTAACAAGAGGAATGGCAGAAATCGTAAGAGTTGCCGTAAAATTGGGTGCAAATCCTTCTACAATGTACGGCTTATCAGGTATGGGTGATTTAATTGCCACCTGCTCAAGTCCGATGTCAAGAAACTATACGGTAGGTTCGCTTTTAGGTCAAGGTAAAAAAATTGATGATATTTTAGCTACTTTAGGTTCTGTTGCCGAGGGTGTAAAAACTTCAAAAGCAGTTTGCGATTTAGCTAAAAAACTCGGTCTTGAAGTGCCTGTATCCAGTGCAATTTATGAAGCAGTTTATACTGATATTACTCCGCAGGAGGTTTTATCTAAACTTATGAACAGAAAACTCAAAAAGGAAGAATGTTATGATAAAATATGCGGTTAAATATCTTAAAAATACATTTCATCCGCTCGGATTAAATATCAAAGACGGGGTTATAGGTGACGGAGATATAAAAGAAGATATTGACGGAAAGCTTGTTCTTGTTCGTACGGAAAAGGGCGAAGAAGTTATGAAGGCTTTTTTAGTCAATAAAGAAATCGCATCTTTGTTTGAAAAATCAGACAAAACTCTTGAGCCGTTTGAATTTTTGCGTGTAATGACTCAAGAAGATATGATGATTTACGAAGAAATAAAAAAAGAAGAAGTAACTTCTTTTTTCAAATGCAAAGAGCTTGTTCAAAAACATAACCTTGTGATGAACCTTGTACAATGCCGTTTAACATTTGACAGAAGAAAAATTTCCTTCTATTATACAGCGCCTGAAAGAGTTGATTTCCGTGAACTTTTAAAGGATTTAACTCAGGTCTTTAAACGTATGAGAATAGATTTGCGCCATATCGGAGTCAGAGATGAATCTTCAATTATGGACGGTACGGGAATTTGCGGAAAACCGTTCTGTTGTTCTTCTTATTTAAGAAAATTTGAATCCATAAATGTTAAATTAGCAAAAGATCAAGGGATGCCGATTACACCGTCTAAAATTTCAGGTACTTGCGGACGTTTGTTATGTTGTTTAACTTATGAATACGATAACTATATAGAAGCCGCAAAAGGTATGCCGCCCGTTGGTTCTACCGTTATGACTCCGACAGGACTCGGAAAAGTTTGTTTTATCCAGTTCCTGAATAATTCTGTTGCGGTAAAATTTGAGGACGGAAAAATTAAGGAATTCCCGAAAGAAGATTTGGAAATGGTTGATGCTGATGTTAACGTAGAAATCGAAGATAACAGGCTTAATAATTACTCAACCGATGATGAAAAAGTTGATGCAAAGCAGCTTAAACAACTTGAAGATGACAAAAACAGTTCTACGGGAAATGTTTAACCTGCTAATGCACAAAGCCGCCAAGATACTAAGGCATTAAGAAAAGCTATGTTTTTAAACCGCATCAATATAAGCTGAAATATCTTCTTCAGAGTTCATTTCCGTTGCGCAAACCAAGATTCTTTTTGAGTCGAGCTTAATTCCGCCCAAAATGTTTTTGGCTTTAAGTTTTGCCAAAAATTTATCGGAATCGGGAACCTCTATAACAAATTCGTTAAAGAAGGTTTTATTTAATGTATTTATACCTTTAGTTTTAAGCCTTTCGGAAAGTTCGTGAGCATTGTTTGCAGAGATTATTCCTGTTTGTTTAAAACCTTTCTCTCCGACAAGACTCAGATAAAGAGTTGCGCAAAGAGCAATCAAAGACTGATTTGAGCAAATATTGCTCGTAGCTTTTTCTCTTTTTATATGCTGCTCCCGTGTTTGTATTGTTAGTGTAAAAGCTTGTTTCCCATCTGCATCAAGAGTTCTTCCGACAAGTCTGCCCGGCATTTGACGCATATAAGCCTCTTTACAAGCCATATATCCGGCATGCGGACCTCCGAAATTCATAGGGATACCGAGCGGTTGAATATCTCCGACAACAATATCAGCTTCAGACGGAGGTTTTATAATAGAAAGAGCTGAAAGATTTGCACATACAATAAATGTTGTTTGAGGTTTAACAAGATTTGTAATCTCACCGTAATAGTCAGGATATTGAACAAGAACACAAAACGCGTCGGAAGTGTCAGCAGGTATTTCATCAAACCATTCAAGTTCAATACCTTGCGCCCAAGTGTATGTTTTAATAACTTCTTTATATTCGGGATTTATTTTATTGGAAATAAGAGCTTTATTTAATTTACCCCTATTAATACGATGTGCCATAAGAACTGCTTCCGCACAAGCTGAACCTCCGTCATACATAGAGGCATTCGCTATATCCATGCCGGTAATTCTTGATATCATGGTTTGATATTCATATATTATTTGCAAAGTACCTTGAGATATTTCCGGTTGATAAGGAGTATAAGCAGTTAAGAATTCAAACCTTTGCGCAACATAATTTACTGCGGAAGGAATAAATTTGTTATAAACTCCTCCTCCGAGAAAAGAAATATATTCCGTTTTGTTCTTTTTAGCTAAAGCCTTAACTCTCTTTTGAGTTTCCATTTCACTCAAAGGATTATCCATTTTAAAATCACTAAATTTAACGGGAATTTGCTTAAACAAATCCTCTATTGATGTCAGATTAATTGACTTTAGCATTTTATCTCTGACATCGTCGGTATGTGCGATAAAATTTTTCATTATTCCACTTCTTCTTTATAATCCGAGTAATCCAAAAGGTCTGCAAATTCTAACTGATCTGCATCAGATTCAATTTTTATGAACCATTTATTCTCATATGCTTCATCATTTAATAATTCAGGGCTGTTAACAATTTCTTCATTAATCTCAACAACTTTTCCCGATATCGGCATATAAACTTCAGAAGCTGCCTTAACAGATTCAATCGTTGCAAATACTTCGCCTTTAGCGAATACGGAATCTGTGTCGGGGAGTTCAACAAATACGATATCACCAAGCTGATTAATTGCGTAATCAGTAATACCGACTTCATACTTTCCGTCTTTTTCTAATACGTATTCGTGTGTTTTGGTACATAACATGTTTTCGTCCATTTAATATCTCCTATATAAGTATTTTAATCTTTTTTTACAGGGTTTGAGCTATCTTAGTTCTCTATTCTGCCTTAAATTTTATTCCTTTTTTGAATAAATGGTCTTTTTACTACTTCGGCATCGTGCAATTTATCACGTATCATGATTTGAATTGTAGAGCCTACAGAAATTTTGTCAAGAGGGGATTTTATGTAAGCAAGCCCTATGTTCTCTCCTCTCATTGGCGAAACTCCGCCGGAAGTTACAACACCGATTTTTTCACCTTCGGAATAAACCTCGTATTCGTGACGGGCAACAGACTTATCTAACATTCTAAAACCGATTAACTTTTTCCTTCCTCCGCTTTGCAGCTGCTCCATAATGACTTTTTTCCCGTTGTAATCTTCCTCTTTATTTTTTGCAACCGACCAAGAAAGTCCTGCTTCAATCGGAGTGGTATTTTCGTCTAAGTCGTTTCCGTACAAATGAAGTGCAGCCTCTAACCTTAGAGTATCTCTTGCACCCAGACCGATTGGCATAACACCGTACTGTTTGCCGGCTTCTAAAAGTTTATCCCACAGATATTCCGCATACTCATTTTTAACAAGAAGTTCAACACCGTCTTCTCCTGTATAACCGGTTCTTGAAACCCATAGGTTAATATTAAAAAGCTCTCCTCGTTTTATTGAGAAAAACGGCGGTAAATCAATAAGTCCTGCACTGTTAATTAAATCACAAGCCTTTGGACCTTGAACGGCAATAAGCGAGTACTTGTGAGATATGTTTTCAATCTCAACATCAAACCCGAGTTGATTAAGTGTCATCCAATTCAAATCCTCGTCAACACGTGATGCGTTTGCAATAATTAAATACTTGTTTTCTTCGAGTTTATATATAATTAAATCATCAATTAAACCGCCCTCTTTATTAGGAAGCTGACAGTATACGGCTTTTTTATCCGTAAGCTTTGTTAATTCCTGCGGAACGAGCTTATTTAAAAACGGCAGTGCATCTACTCCGTGTACTATTAATTCTCCCATATGAGAAACATCAAAAAGCCCTACATTTTCTCTTACGTTTTTATGTTCTTCTATAATTGATGTATATTGAACAGGCATATCCCAACCTGCAAAATCTACCATTTTCGCACCTAATTCAATATGTCTGTCGTGTAAAAAAGTACGCTTTGTCATAATTAAACTCCCTAAGAAATATCGTGATAAATTGAATAGAAATTAAAACAATCTACATTTCTATTTTCGTTTATTTAGGGTATTAGTGTCAATATTTGTAACAATTAGTAAATATTCCCATACATCCAATAAGTTCTCAATACTTTTTTGACGTACTCTTTTGTTTCCGGATACGGAATCTGTTCTACAAATTCATCTGTATCGTTGTAATTAATCTTAATAAACCAGCCGGAGACAGAACCGATACCTCCGTTATAAGCTGATATCGCATACAAATCCCTGTTTAGAAGTGATTTTTTAAGAGATGAATAATAATAGCTTCCGGCAAGAATATTAGCCGTTTTTGTATCCAATGTCGAAGGTATATTGTAAGCTTTTACGATTTCTGCATATGTTTGGGGCATAATTTGCATTAATCCTACGGCTCCTGCATAGCTCTTTGCGTTCGGATTAAAATGGCTTTCTTCTTTAATTATTGATTCCAAAATAATCGGGTTATTATTACCTTTAACCTTATCTACAATGTCGTAATAGTGAAGCGGATAAGCAAGCCTCCATCTTAAATCCTCATATTGCGGTTTTGTTTCCATCTCCTCTATTGCATTTCTTGCAAGTACTGAGGAAACGGTATAATTTCCTTTTTCATAAGCAATCCAGCTTTGAATGAATTTATCGTTTTTACATAATTCTTCAACCAAGTCATAATCTTTTAAAAGTGCCAAATTTACGACTAAATTATTATCAAGCGACTTTCTGTACGGAAATACAACAGGTTTTTCCGTTAACTCCAAAAACGGCAAGAAGCCGTCATCTTTGTATAAGTTATAATGCGCTCTAAAAGCATAATACGAGTCCGGATAATTTGTCATAACCTGTTTAAAATAATCGTTTGCGCTTTCGTAGTGTTTAAGCTTGTTCGCAATTCTTCCCATATAATATGTTACTGCAGGACTCGATTTTGCATTTTGAAATTTCTTCATATGCAAAATCCCAAGTCTTTGAGCATCATAGTATTTCTTTTGTAAATATTTTGTCAAAAATAAATTGTATAAAGAATCTGCCGAAAATTGACCGTTCGGATATTTTTCATAAAGAGTTCTGTAACAAGCTTCTTTTGCATCTTTTTCAACTGATTCTGCGCAATTTAAGTGCATTACATAATCCGCACCTGTTGATTTGAGGTTCATGGAAACAAGT
>Ga0310691_10004969_pt1 | contig 14759 bp, 9 predicted proteins | sample 176DNAGHGlowgp2_FD_203887 | JGI IMG/M metagenome (GOLD analysis project Ga0310691, IMG submission 203887) | Sheep rumen microbial communities from Palmerston North, Manawatu-Wanganui, New Zealand - 1766 DNA GHGlow gp2 (v2) (version 2) | ecosystem: Host-associated > Mammals > Digestive system >... | reverse complement strand
GAAAGCATCTAAGTGCGAAGCCAGCCGCAAGATTAGGACTCCATAGAGGGTCGTCACAGACGATGACGTTGATAGGGTGCAGGTGTAAAGACGGCGACGTCAAAGCCGAGCACTACTAATTGCCCGAATGCTTTTGCCGTGCCTGTGCTATCAGGTGTAGCGCCGTTTCTTCTGCAGGGCCTTAGCCTTCCAGTTCTTGTGTGCAAGCTGTCAAACCCCATACTAGGTGGTTATTGCAGCGGGGTCCCACCTCTTCCCATTCCGAACAGAGAAGTTAAGCCCGCCTGCGCCGATGGTACTGCAATGCAATGCGGGAGAGTAGGAGGCCGCCACTTTTATTCATGAGCCCTGAGGATAACATCTATCTTCAGGGCTTTTTTATTAAATATATAGGTGGAACATTGTAAATAAAAATATAGTATATGCAGCGCTATTTTGTCACTTTTAGCTACGACGGTACTCGTTACCATGGCTGGCAGATACAGCCTAACGGTGAATCTGTGCAGGAACGGTTGCAGCAGGCTCTTTCCACATTGCTGCGTGAGGAGATCGTTGTCACTGGTGCCGGTCGTACTGATGCTGGCGTCCATGCCAGGATGATGGTGGCTCATTTTGATACTGTTGCTGTGTTTATGGATCATGCAGGCATCAACTGCCCCCAGTTAGCCTATAAGCTGAATAAGTTGTTGCCGTATGATATTGCCGTGCAGAAGGTGGAACAGGTTGACAGTGACATGCATGCCCGCTTCTCGGCCACTTCCCGGACATACCATTACTATGTGCATACGGTGAAAAATCCCTTCAGGAGGATTTATTCTTGCGAGATACATTATCCGTTGGATTTTGACAAGATGAATGAAGCAGCCCGCATGCTTTTGGATTGGGAGGATTTTGGTGCCTTCTGCAAAAGTGGTGCCGACGTGAAGACTACCATCTGTCATGTAACGTCAGCAGCATGGCATCAGACCTCACCTACCGATTGGTATTTCGAGATAACGGCCAATCGTTTTCTGCGTAACATGGTACGTGCCGTGGTTGGTACGTTGGTGGAAGTCGGGCGAGGCAGACTGTCGCTGGATGAGTTCCGTAAGGTCATTGAGAGCGGAAGACGCACTGAAGCTGGTGAGTCTATGCCAGGCCATGCGTTATTCCTGGAGAAAATAGAATATAAGTCATAGTTATCTATGTGGTTGATATTAGCTTTTATGTCGGCAGCGTTGTTAGGCTGCTATGACTCCTTAAAGAAACAGGCCTTGAAGGGCAATGCGGTGATTCCGGTATTGTTCCTGAACACACTTTTCTCTTCGTTGGTCTTCCTGCCTTTCATTGTATTGAGTGACACGTCCGACGTGCTCGATGGGACCGTCTTCCATACGGCGAGTGGGGGATGGGAGATGCACAAGTATATTGTCTTGAAGGCCGTTATCGTTTTGTCTAGCTGGATTCTCGGCTACTTTGGAATGAAGCACTTGCCGCTGACGATTGTCGGTCCTATCAATGCCACCCGTCCTGTGATGGTACTTGTTGGTGCCTTGCTGGTGTTTGGCGAGCGTCTGAATATCTGGCAATGGATAGGTGTGTTTTTGGCTGTGGCCTCTTTCTTGATGCTGAGTCGCAGTAGCAAGAAAGAAGGCATCGACTTCAAGCACGACCATTGGATCTATATGATCGTTGGCGCAGCGGCCTTGGGTGCCATCAGTGGTCTCTACGACAAGTACCTGATGGCTCCCGTAGAGAGTGGTGGCGTCGGTCTTGACCGGATGATGGTCCAGTCGTGGTACAATATCTATCAGTGTGGTATGATGGGTGCCATGCTCTGCCTCCTCTGGTGGCCGAAGCACGAACAGACCACGCCCTTCCATTGGTCTTGGTCGATTGTTGGCGTGAGCCTGTTCCTATCGACTGCCGACTTTATGTATTTCTACTCCTTGTCGTTGCCCGATGCTATGATTTCGATCGTGTCGATGGTACGTCGCGGCAGCGTGATCGTCAGTTTCATGTTTGGTGCGATGTTCTTCCATGAGAAGAACCTGCGTGCCAAGGCTTTCGACTTGGCGTTGGTGCTGCTTGGTATGCTGTTCCTATATATCGGCAGCAAGTAGGATTACTGTTTCTTCTTTTTCTTCCTCTTCTGGCTGGAGAACAGGTCCTTCAGGTTGTTGAAGTCTTTCTTCATGATGATACCGAGGCCTTGTGTGTTCAGGCTCGACTTTGTGAAATAGCGGTCGTTGGTCTGGTTATACACCTTCAGTGCCAGGTTGCCGTTGGGGTAGAGCAGATATTGCAGGTCGAAGTCTCCGATGAAGGATGGTCTGGCCTGTGTCACGTTGTCGCGATAGCCGAACTGTCCGTTGAGCACCAGGCGGTTGTTGAACATGCGTCCGCTGATGATACCCTCGTATTCGGCATTGTGCCAGCCTTCATTACCCGTTGAGATATTGGCACCGAAGTTCCAGTTCTCGTTTTTGATGATCTGGTTGAGCAGTGTGTTGATCTGTGTCGAGAGTGTGCCGGAGAGAAAACTTTGCATGGCCAGGGTCGTCTGGTCTGGTCTTTCTTCGTTGGCATTGTTGGCCCCTTGGTTGTAGAAGCGCCCGATAGCCAGCAGATACACCACCTGTTGGTTCATCTCCTGCTGTCCGTTGATGACGGAGCGCACCATCTGTTGCTCGTCGGCATTCACATTCGGCATTTCAAGGTCGAATTCCACCCGTGGTGCAGCAGGCTGTCCACCGATGTTCATCAGACAGTTCACGCGGATGGTATTATTGGTGAACGAGTTGCCGATATTCAAGTCCGACAGGCTGACGCTGTTGACGGTATATACCGCCTGTAGGTTGAGTGCGGCCTGGTATGGATCGCCGCCAAAGACGATTGTGCCTCCTCTGTTGAAGGTGAAGTTTTTCTTGATGATGTTTTGGATGGTGACGCCATAGGTGCCCCGATCGACGGTGTAGGTGCCGAACATGTTGAAGGCGCCCTTGTTGTGGAAGGTGGCCCGGATGCTGCCTTCACCGTTCAGCGTGATATAGTCATTGGTGTTTTTGTCCATGAGCAGCCGCAAGGTGGCATCAGGTGTGGTGTTCACGAGGAAGTTGATGTAGATATCCGTTTCCGTGGCCCTGGTCATGTTGTTGTCTTTGTCACTCTTCTTCGCGTTGTCAGTCTCGTCGCCCTTGTCCCACTCGATGAACTCCTGTCTGGAGATCGCATCGGGTGTGGCAGCGTTATAGACGAAGAAGGAATTCTTCTGAGGCGTCACGTCGCAGTCGATGACCACATCATTGCCGTGGCCGTGGATCCCCACGTTACCAGAGGCATAGACCGTCCCGTAGAACGATGAATCCCCGAAGTCATCGAAGTCATAGGCCAGCAGGTTGTCTGCCTCGACGTTAAGGTCGAAGCTCATGTTTGTCAGGTGCTGGTGGTGGATGCCGCCAGAGAGGAAGGCCCGGTGGCCGTCTTTGTCATAGACCGCCATGTGTCTCAGCTCTATCTCGTCAGGAATCATCACGACGGTATCGCGTTCCAGCCTGTAGGTGGTGTTGAGTGCAGTCACCGTAGCCTCACCGTCCACGACGAGGTTCCCCGTCAGGTTGATATTGTCAAGGGTGCCGGCCAGTCTCACGTCACCCTCGGCATGTCCTGTGATATGACTGAGAAAGGTCTTGGTAAAGCTGTGCATGAAGTCCACATACGTTCCGTGGGCGTCAATGCTCAGGTCGATGGTGTTATGCACAGGTGACACATAGCCGTTGATGAGCGTTTGTGCCTCCTCACCGTCATCTGCGACGGCATGGATGTCTATCTGCTCGTCCTCCTGGTTCCAGTCCACCTTGGCGTGCAGTGTACCCATGCGCCCGTGCTCAAACTGGAAGTCATCGACGCGCAGGTCAGCGTCGGCAGCAAAGCGTCCGAAGATCGACGAGGCCTTTGCGATGCCAGTGGCCTTGCCGCTGAAGTCCACGGTGTGGAAGTTCACCAGGTCGAGGATGTAGTCCACCTCCACCTCGTTGAGATCGACCTTCAGCGTGTCGGTGGGATGCTCAGAGGCTATGCCGTCGATGATGACGTGCTGCTTTCCGCGGTGCAGGTCGAATTCGTCCACCAGCAGACGTTTGTCAGAATAGAGGATGTCCGAAGGCTCGATGTCCCATTGTCCGTTGTTCAGGATGGTGTGGGAGGGCAATATCCTTACATGGGCTTCAGGCTTGTTCGCCAGGTTCTTATAGAGCCTGATGATGGCATTCAGCTGACCGCTCATCTGTTCTTTGTCCTCGTTGTTGTTCCAGTTCAGCGAAGAGTTGATATTATTGTTGGCGGCCTGGGCGTTGAGCCTGATGTCCATTTGTTTGCCGTCATCCATGAGTTTCTGGATGTTGACCGTGCAGTTCAGCGAGTCACCTGGTGAGACGATGCCGATGGAGGCATCCTTGTACCAGGCATCGTTATAGGCAAACGCGGGCAGGTCGCCCATCAGTGTCAGGTCGTCGGTCTGGTCGTTCAGCCGTGCAGTCAGGTTCAGGGGCTGCTGGAGTTGGAAGTTGATGCCCAGGAAGCGCTGCAGCCAGTCTGTCTTGCTCATCAGCAGTCTCAGGCTGAAGTTGTTGTCAGGTCCTTTCTTGATGGGTGGCAGTCCGGGAAGGGTAGGGAGTCGTGATCCCACCAGGTTGATAAAGCTTTGCGTCAAGGTCCGGTAGTCGAAATGGCCTTTCAGCTCCGCATCGGCAAAGTCACTCTTCAGTGAGATGTAGTGGATGCCTTCGTTGAAGCCCGAGGAGAGGTTGAAGTTGTCAAGCTTGTATGCGGGCTTGTCTTCCGTAGCAGTCATCATGAAGTTGCTGATGCGCACGTTCCCCTCCGCATCCTGCAGCTTGCTCATCGTGATATCAGCGTCGATGTCGGCAGAGAAGACAGACGTGCCGAAAGCCTGACTGAGATGCGTGGCCTCGGGTGAGAAATGACCGATGGTGCCCTGCACCCTGATGGTGCCCGGCTTTCCGGGGACCGCCTTTAGCAGGGCCTCGTTCAACTCTCCGTTCAGCTGTGCCGACAGGTTGGGATCGTCGATGCTGAATCGTCCGGAGACGCCCCCCTGGTCGTAGGTACCGTCAATGCTGATGTTACTATATGTATAGTTGTTGTAGTCCAGTCGCCTGATAGCTCCGTCCACCTTTATCTCAGGCTTCTGTGGTGCCTCCCGCCACTGGCCTTCTGTCCTGATCTGTGTGGAAAGCATGCCAAGATGACTGTCGCCAAGCAGTTGTCCGAGATTCAGGTTCTCCGTCTTGATGTCCCCCTTGAACCGCTTGTTCTCCTTCATGTTTACCTGTAGGTCAGCATCACCGATCCCACTGTGAATGTGACTTTTCAGGGAAGTCTCTCCCAGGCGGTTGCGGTCGAAGAGTCCCGTCAGGCGCAGGCTGCCTATGCGTTTCAGTTCTTCGGGTAGTTTGAAAGTCTTCGTGAGAAAGTCCAGGCTGGTCTCACTGAGCGCCATCTGTTTTACCGTCAGGTGCCAGGCCGCTTTCTGTTGCCAGTTGGCAATCCAGCCGTCCAGATTGATGTCGATATCCTTCTCCTTCGTGGCTATCAGCAGTTCCGGAATGTTTACCTGTTCATCCGTGCCATTGAAGTTGGCCGTCAGTGAAATACCTCTTTGAAAATTCTTAAGCGAAGGTTCGAAACATCTTAAGTCTGAGGGCGTTATGATAGCATCTTTTAGGAGTCCGTTGAACCTCAGACTTCCTGCTTCAAGCCCTTTCTCGTTAAGTCTGTAGTAGGCTTTCAGCGAGTCGATCTTCAAGTCAGAACTGGGCATCTGCAGGACGAAGTCCGACAGGGTCGTTTGCGTTCTCCCCGCAGCCAGACGGAAACTCAGTCGTGTGATGTCCAGACCGGCGTTCTCGTGTAGTGAGAGACGTTTCACGTTGATGTGCAGCGAGTCGTCAGTCAGTGCCTTTAGGTTGATATGTCCGCTGATGTTACTGACCCGCAGGTGGTTGGGATTCAGCCGTTCGTCGGTCATGGCCGCATCGAGTCTGTCGTAGATGACGGCCGAGCGCCGTATGATGAACGAGTTGATTCTCAGGTCGAGTGGGGTATGGCTTGTCGTGTCTTTCGATGTCAGCGAGTCGATGACAAACTGGAAGTTGGCCGGTGTCTTGTCATTCATCTGGTAGAGCCGGGCATTGGCACCGAAGAGCTGTGCCGACGAGATGGATATCCTGCCGTCTGCCAGTGGCAGGTAGTCGAGTTTCACGGCCATGCGGTTAACGGTGAGCATCAGTTTCTGCTGCTGGTCATAGATCTGCACGTCGTCGATGATGATACGGTCGAGGAATCCGAGGTCGATGCGCCCTACGTGCACCTTTGTCCCCAGTTTCTCCTTCAGCAGCTCCGAGACCTTGTCGCCGGCGAACTGCTGAACGCCCGGTAGCCGGAGGATGGCTGCCGATAGCAGGTTGACGGCGATGACTGTCCAAATGGTGGTGCTGATGACTCGTTTTAGTATCTTCACGTGGCAAAAATACAACAAATTATCGGTATTTCTACATTTTTTTTGATTTTTTGACCTTAATCTACCCAAAATTTAGTAATTTTGCCGCGCATCTTGCAACTATTCAATAAAATTTAGATAAATGGCAAATGTAATTAAGCTAAGCAAAGGCTTGGACATCAACCTGAAAGGACGGGCTGTGGAGCAGAAGATCCAGCTGAAGTCAAATGGTAAGTATGCACTTGTGCCAGATGATTTCGAGGGCGTCACTCCGAAGGTCGTGGTTCGTGAGGGCGACAAGGTTCAGGCCGGGGATGCCTTGTTTATTAACAAGCAGTATCCGGAAGTGAAGTTCGCCTCGCCAGTGAGCGGTACGGTAAGTGCCGTGGTGCGCGGTGAACGAAGGAAGGTGCTCTGTGTGATGGTGAATGCCGATGCCCAGCAGAGCTATGTGGATTTCGGCAAGAAAGACGTCAGCAAGCTTGATGGGCAAGCCGTCATCGACGCGCTGCTCGAAGCCGGTCTCTTTGGTTACATCGACCAGTTGCCTTATGCTGTCTCGACCAATCCGTCGGTGATGCCTAAGGCAATTTTCGTCTCTGCCCTGCGCGACAAGCCGTTGGCCTGCGACTTCCAGTTCGAGGTGAAAGGTCAGGAACAGGACTTCGTGACGGGCATCGAGGCGCTCTCGAAGATTGCCAAGACCCATGTGGGCCTGGGCATCCAGCCTGATTTCCAGACGGAGATCCGCCGTCTGGGCATCGACAAGTTTGCTGAGCTGAACATCTTCGACGGCAAGTGCCCTGCAGGCAACGTCGGCGTACAGGTGAACCACGTTGACCCCGTGAACAAGGGTGAGGTGGTCTGGACCATTGGCGATCCCACCGTGGTACTCTTCATCGGTCGTCTGTTCAATACGGGTAAGGTCGATCTGCGCCGTACGGTAGCCCTCTGTGGCAGTGAGGTCAAGTCGCCAGCCTATGTCGATATGCTGGTGGGCGAAGAACTCTCCACGCTGCTCTCAAACAGCTACGATGCCTCCAAGAGCGTGCGTATCATCAACGGCAATGTGCTGACCGGCCGGCCCACCACGAAGGAAGGTTTCCTGGGTGCCCACACTTCAGAGATCACCGTCATCCCCGAGGGTAACGATGCCGACGAGCTGCTGGGTTGGATCCTGCCGCGTTTCAAGCAGTTCTCTGTCAACCGCAGCTATTTCTCATGGCTCTGCGGCAAGAAGTCGTATGCCCTCGATGCCCGCATCAAAGGTGGTGAGCGCCACATGATCATGAGTGGTGAGTACGACAAGGTGTTGCCGATGGATATCTACGGTGAGTACCTGATTAAAGCCATCATCGCCGGCGACATCGATCGTCAGGAGGCTCTTGGTATCTATGAGGTTAGTCCTGAGGACTTTGCACTCGCTGAGTTCGTGGATTCCTCGAAGCTGGAATTGCAGCGCATCGTGCGTGAAGGACTGAATATTTTACGTAAAGAAAACGCATAAAGACTATGAGCGCATTAAGAAATTATCTCAATAAGATAAAGCCCAACTTCGAACCCGAAGGCAAGCTGCACGCTTTCCGCTCGATATTCGATGGTTTCGAGACCTTCCTCTATGTGCCGAACGATACGGCCAAGACAGGTGTCAACATCCACGATGCCATCGACTCGAAGCGTATTATGAGTATGGTGGTTATCGCCCTGATGCCCGCCATGCTGTTTGGTATGTACAACATCGGCTACCAGAACTATCTCGCTGCCGGTACCCTGGCCACGGCCTCGTTCCTTGAGATCTTCTGTTTCGGTTTCCTGGCCGTGCTGCCCAAGATCCTCGTCTCCTACATCGTCGGTCTCGGCATCGAGTTTGCCTGGGCCCAGTGGAAGGGAGAGGAGATCCAGGAGGGTTACCTCGTCTCGGGTATCATCATCCCGCTGATCATCCCTATTGGCTGTCCGCTGTGGATGCTGGCCCTGGCCTGCGCCTTCAGTGTGATCTTCTGTAAGGAGATCTTCGGTGGTACGGGTATGAACATCTTCAACCCCGCCATCGCTGCCCGTATGTTCCTGTTCTTCGCCTATCCGTCGAAGATGACCGGCGACCAGGTGTGGGTGGCTCAGAATTCGATCTTCGGACTGGGCAACACGCTGCCCGACGGCTTCACCGCAGCCACACCGCTGGGACAGATAGCCCAGGGCGTCAACCCCGATGCCTCTATCTGCGACATGATCTGCGGCTTCATCCCCGGTTCTATCGGTGAGACCTCACTCATTGCCATTGCCATCGGTGCCTGCATCCTGTTGCTGACGGGTATCGCCTCTTGGCGCACGATGTGCTCTGTCTTCGTCGGTGGTGCCGTGATGGCCTGCATCTTCGAGCAGACCGGCCAGTCGATGGTATGGTGGCATCACTTCATCCTCGGTGGCTTCGCCTTCGGTGCCGTGTTCATGGCCACCGACCCGGTCACCTCTTGCCGCACCACCACGGGCCAGTTCATCTACGGCTTCCTGATCGGTGCGATGGCCGTGATCATCCGCGTGATGAATGCCGGTTATCCCGAGGGCATGATGCTCGCAATCTTCTTTGGCAATATGTTTGCTCCCACGATCGACCATTTCATTGTGGAGCGTAATATCTCGAAACGCTTAAAGAGAGGAGGTACCAAATGAAACTGAATACTAATTCGAATTCGTACATTATTATATATAGTGCGGTTCTGGTGGTCATCGTGGCCTTCCTGCTGGCCTTCGTCTATCAGGCCCTGAAGCCGATGCAGGACGCCAACGTGGCACTCGACGTGAAGAAGCAGATCCTCTACTCACTCAACATCCGTGACCTCGACGGTGCTGCCGCAGAGGCAAAGTATGCAGAGGTCGTGAAGGCCGAGGGAGAGAAGCAAGGTCGCAAATACTATATGTGTAACATCGACGGCGAGAACGTGCTTGTCGTAGAGCTGAAGGGAATGGGCCTCTGGGGCGGCATCAGTGGCTATCTTGCCATGCATGGCCAGGATAATCCCAAGGTCTATGGCGCCTATTTCAACCATGAGAGTGAGACGGCCGGACTCGGTGCCGAGATCAAGGACTCTCAGGAATGGCAGGAGAAGTTTATCGGCAAGGCCGTCTATGACGAGAACCACGACGTAGCCCTGTCGGTGGTCAAGAAGGTCGAGAACCCTGTTCATCAGGTGGACTGTGTGACCGGAGCTACCCTGACTTCCAACGGCGTTGATGCGATGCTTAAGACCTGTCTGGTGGACGCCTGTCCGATTGCCTTCGAGCTCTTTGAGAACTTGGTGGCTCAGCCACAGGCCGTCGCTGACTCTACAGCTACCGAACCAAAAATAAAGGAGGAATAAGACTATGGCACTATTCAGTAAACAAAATAAAGAGGTTTTCACAAACCCGTTGAACGTTGACCATCCTATATTAGGACAGGTCCTCGGCATCTGCTCGGCCCTGGCCGTGACGTCGCAGCTCAAGCCTGCCATCGTGATGGGACTGGCCGTGACCGTGATTACCGCATTCTCTAACGTGATCATTTCTATCATCCGCAACACCATCCCCAACCGCATCCGCATCGTGGTGCAGCTGGTTGTTGTGGCTGCTCTCGTGACTATCGTTTCCCAGATCCTGAAGGCCTTCGCCTACGACGTGAGCGTACAGCTCTCCGTCTATGTGGGTCTGATCATCACCAACTGTATCCTGATGGGCCGCCTGGAGGCATTCGCCATGATGAACAAGCCCTGGCCTTCGTTCCTCGACGGTGTGGGCAACGGACTTGGCTATGCCATGATCCTCGTGATTGTCGGTGCCGTGCGCGAGCTGCTGGGCCGCGGCACGCTGCTAGGTTTCCAGGTGATTCCCGATGCCTGCTACGACATGGGCTACGTGAACAATGGTATGATGACGATGCCGGCTATGGCGCTGATCCTCGTCGGTTGTGTGATTTGGGTACATCGTGCATATTTTTATAAGGAGAAGTAAGATATGGAACACGCAATAAGTCTTTTATTCCGTTCGATTTTCGTCGATAACATGATCTTCGCCTTCTTCCTCGGCATGTGTTCCTACCTTGCCGTGTCGAAGACCGTGAAGACCTCGCTGGGCCTCGGACTGGCCGTGACCTTCGTGCTCACCGTCACCGTGCCCGTGAACTATCTGTTGCAGACCAAGGTGCTTGGCCCCGACTGTCTCGTTGAGGGCGTCGATCTGAGCTACCTGTCGTTTATCCTCTTCATTGCCGTGATTGCCGGTATGGTGCAGCTGGTGGAGATGACGGTTGAGAAGTACTCGCCCTCGCTCTATGCAGCCCTGGGTATCTTCCTGCCGCTGATTGCCGTGAACTGTGCCATCATGGGTGCCTCGCTCTTCATGCAGCAGCGCATCCTCATGGATCCCTCCAACTCGCAGGCCATCACCAGCGTCTGGGATGCCATCATCTACGGTTTCGGTTCCGGTCTCGGCTGGGCACTGGCCATCGTGGCCATGGGTGCCATCCGCGAGAAGATGCAGTACTCCGACGTTCCCAAGCCCCTGCAGGGCCTCGGCATTGTGTTTATCACCGTCGGCCTGATGGCTATGGCAATGATGTGTTTCTCAGGCTTAAATATTTAATAAGGTATGGCACAGTTTATAGCAATTAGTATAGGAGTATTCCTCTCGTTGATCATCCTTGTGGTGATCGTCCTGCTGGTGGCGAAGAAGTATCTCTCCCCTTCAGGCAATGTGAATATTGAAATCAATGGCGACCGTACCATCAGTGTTCCCCAGGGAGCCTCACTGATGTCCACGCTCAATGAGAACGGCGTCTTCCTGCCCAGTGCCTGCGGTGGTAAGGCCTCGTGCGGCCAGTGCAAGGTGCAGGTGCTCGAGGGCGGTGGCGAGATTCTTGACTCCGAGAAGCCCCACTTCTCGCGTAAGGAGATCAAGCAGGGCTGGCGCCTCGGCTGTCAGTGCAAGGTGAAGGGCGACCTGAAGATCCATGTCGATGAGAGCATCCTCGGCGTGAAGGAGTACGAGTGTACCGTCATCTCCAACAAGAACGTGGCTACCTTCATCAAGGAGTTCAAGGTGCAGCTGCCTGCAGGTGCCCACATGGACTTCCTGCCCGGTTCATACGCTCAGATCAAGATTCCTGCCTTCGACTGCATCGACTACAACGACTACGACCGTGATCTCATCACGCCGGAGTACGTGCCCTCTTGGGAGAAGTTCAAGATGTTCGACCTGAAGTGTAAGAACCCCGAGCCCACGATCCGTGCCTATTCGATGGCCAACTATCCCGCCGAGGGCGACGTGTTCATGCTGACGGTGCGTATCGCTACGCCGCCGTTCAAGCCCGATCGCAGCGGCTTTATGGATGTCAACCCGGGTATCGCCTCGTCGTACATCTTCTCACTGAAGCCCGGCGACAAGGTGATCATGTCAGGCCCTTACGGCGACTTCCACCCGCACTTCGACACGAAGAAGGAGATGATCTGGGTCGGTGGTGGTGCCGGTATGGCTCCGCTGCGTGCACAGATCATGCACATGACGAAGACCCTGCACACGACGGATCGCGAGATGCACTACTTCTACGGCGCCCGCGCCCTTAACGAGGTGTTCTATCTCGACGACTTCCTCGGCCTGGAGAAGGAGTATCCCAACTTCCACTTCCATCTGGCCCTCGACCGTCCCGACCCCGCAGCCGATGCTGCAGGCGTGAAATACACCCCGGGCTTCGTCCATCAGGTGATGCTCAACACCTACCTGAAGGACCACGAGGCTCCCGAGGACATCGAGTACTACATGTGCGGTCCTGGCCCGATGTCGAAGGCCGTTGTCTCGATGCTCGACTCACTCGGCGTAGAGCCCGAGTCCATCATGTACGATAACTTCGGCGGCTAATCCCCCGAACGTCATACACCCCTGAATCCCCAGTCACCTCCAAAGTGGCTGGGGATTTATTGTGATCATGATTGCCCTTCATTAATGAAATCAATCAAATTCATTAATGAAAACGATCAAATTCATTAATGAACGTGGAAAAACCGTGACTCGAGTCAAAAGTACTTCTGAATCGAGTCAAATGACAAATTGAGTCGTGTCAACCTGAAAAACAAAAAATATCGCGAAAACATTTGTGTTATCAAAAAATAGTTGTACCTTTGCACCGTGTTTGCGCCGAACTGTCTGCAAGGGCTGGGGAGGTGTGGGCCATCTTATTGGTGAGATAGTGTCTTGCGACGCTTTGTTTTTGGTTACTTGAACCTGAGAAATTCAAAGAACACAAATCAAGAACGTTGCAGAACAGACTTCGCGCTTTTTTCGTATCTATATTGCTCAGCCGGCATGTTTTGATTCGTTAGAGCGGCTATTTCGCCGACGAGTCAAAAGGCTTGTGCTGGATTACAGCTGAGACATAGATGAGTCAGAATATGATTAGTGAAACAATATGCAGACGCCCTTCTGTTCGGATAGAGGGGTGTCCCCTAGTCTTGTAGTTACTGAATTACACGCGGTGGGCCCGACTATTCAGTAAGATGCTGAAGCGGAGTCAGCTAAACGCGTTTACTTATATAATGATTAAAAACATGAAAGCTAAAAGACTTATCCAATCAATCGTCCTGTTGCTTCTTCGAAACGGCAGGAAACGCGCAGCCTATCTCAAGAAACATCATATATTAGGGGGTATAGGAGAGAATTGACAAGCCTTATGTTTTCTTGCGTGACGTGGACGTGGAACCCATTATTCTGGAAGGAGAATCCTTGTTCCCCAATGCTCATTAAATTCCGAATAGAACCTGTAATTAAGACTGTACACAAAAAATGTAGGGCTGACCATAAGGTTGAGGCTTTTTATCAATGGGTTGACCTATATGTCACCGAGTAATATAAGAAAATATTCGGTATAGATATTTTATCAGATGTCTTCTGTAAATAACAAACGAATAGCCAAGAACACGCTATATCTGTATCTGCGGATGCTGCTGGTGATGGTCATCAGCCTCTATACCGTCCGTGCGATACTGGATATATTGGGTGTCGTTGACTATGGTATCTATAATGTCGTGGGCGGTGTGGTGACGATGTTCGCCTTTATGAACCGCACCCTATCAACATCGTCACAGCGATATTTCTCCATTGAGTTGGCACGGGGTGACAAAGAGCGGTTGAACAGATGGTTTTGTCTGAATATCACGTCGTTTATGGCGATAGGGCTGATTATAACGCTCTTTTTAGAAACCGCCGGGCTATGGTTCCTTAATACTCAGATGACTATTCCTCAGGAGCGACTGACTGCTGCTAATGTGGTGTATCAGCTGTCGATTGTTTCATTTCTGTTTCATATCGTCTCGGTTCCTTATTTAGCACTGGTCATTGCCCATGAGAAGATGAACGTCTTTGCCTACGTAGGAATACTGGAGGCTATAGGACGTCTCGCCATCGTTTTCATCCTGATGATGCTGACATACGACAAACTGATCATCTATGGCGTTCTCATCCTTTTGCTTTCTGTAGGAACTTCTATGTCATACATTATCTATTGCTGGAAGCATTATCCAGAAAGTAAATATAGGTGTTATTGGAATATAGATGAAATCAAAGAGCTGCTAGGATTCTCCGGCTGGCATTTCTTGGGGACTTTTTCAACCTCGTGCAGAAGCCAAGGTATTAATATCCTGCTAAATATGTTCTTTAATCCAGCAGTCAATGCCGCACGTGCAATAGCTTTTCAAGTAAATGCACATATCGTACAACTTCATACGAATTTTTTTACCGCCATCAAGCCGCAGATATATAAATCTTATGCGAAACAGGAATTTGATGAACTGTTCAAGCTGCTGATGCGAGGCTCTGTTATCAGTGCGTTCCTGGTTTCCGTAATAGCTTTTCCCGTTTTAGCAAGTACATCTTTCATACTTGGTCTTTGGCTAAAAGAAGTTCCAGAATATGCTGTGATATTCACCCAGTTGGCATTAGTTAATGGAATTGTAGATACATCAGATGGTCCATTGATTGCAGCCTCTTTAGCTACAGGTAGGATAAGGAAGTACATGATTATAGCTTCTTTGATTATTCTGGCTAATGTGCCTATTTCGTACTTAGCTTTGAAATTAGGTTGTGAGCCGACTGTCACGATGGAAATATCGATAGCAATTTCGTGTTTTTCCGTTATAGTCAGGGCGTATCTACTTAAGCGGATGATTGGGTTCCCTTGGGGTACCTATCTTTTGCTGATGGCTATGATAGCTACAGTCACGGTAGTTATGCTCAC
>Ga0310691_10004968_pt1 | contig 14759 bp, 8 predicted proteins | sample 176DNAGHGlowgp2_FD_203887 | JGI IMG/M metagenome (GOLD analysis project Ga0310691, IMG submission 203887) | Sheep rumen microbial communities from Palmerston North, Manawatu-Wanganui, New Zealand - 1766 DNA GHGlow gp2 (v2) (version 2) | ecosystem: Host-associated > Mammals > Digestive system >... | reverse complement strand
CGTTACTTAGTGGATTATCTTCAGCACATGTGGGGATTATCCGCAGTTTTTTTGAGGAATGACTGAACAGGATGTGTTGATGTCAGTTTAGGATAATATTAGAATAATGATAGTTGTTTTGTGGATGGCGTCGCTTCATGCTTCACGTTTTTTCAACTAACTTCGTAAAACGTTAAACTTTAAACGTTATTTCATTCTTCATTATTCCCTTGCGCCATTTCCATCAGCACATCCTTCAGTCGCTTGTCCTTGTCGGTGATGCCGAAGCGATGCTGGAGAATGTATCGTTCGCGCTGATAAGCTACAGTTTCTGATCGTTCAAGAATGTAGTGCATGTCAAAACGAGTAAAACCTGTCAGTATAAGACAACAAAAGCGAATGTCGTCGGTTGTCAAACCATAAGAATCTGTTAGTTTTTGACAGATATTGTTGTATCTTCTTTCAATGAAATTCATCAAATCAATCCAATCCTGTTCTTCCATGTGAATCGGTGATACATGATTTTCCTTATAGTTATGGACTATTTGCACCATCTTTTTATATACTTCTTCCTGCATGAGCGAAGAATCATCCTCTTTCCTTGATAGCATCTGTTTCCTTCTACGAGTCAAGAATCCCCAAATTGCAAACAAGAGAACGAGAAGCGAAACAATATAAATCAACGCCATCTTTTTTCGCCATTCATTCTTATGTTTTTTCAACTGTTCTTCCTCCACTTCATGCTTGGCTTTAAGGATGATTTCCTTACGATTATCCCAAGCCATGTTGTTCATCTCAGTATTGTATAACCTCTCGTACTCAAGCGATTGTTCAATACGTTTATATGCTTTCGCTATATCTGCAAGACACATATATGCTTTCGCTCTGTCGGACGAAGATGGACTATTTGTAACTTTTTTAAACAGGACCATTGAAGAATCAACTCTGCCCGTGTAGCAATAGGAAACAGCCAGATGATAGATAGAAATCATCGAGTCATTCACGTTCATGGAATTTTCAATAGCTATTTTTGCGTATGGTTCGATGGAATCCATCTGCTGAACATACATAAAGTACTCGCACAGGTTATTACAGACAGCTGGAAAACTCACACGGTCCTTATTTTTATCTTCAGCTTGAAGAACATAATTAAATCCTTTACGAAGATAATCCAGACAATTGATATCTTTATTCTCAATAAATAGACATATACCATAGTATGATAACGAAGCTCCACATAAAAGAGAATCACTCGATTCTTGCGCAAAATCAAAAGTTTTGAGAAAATGTTGACTGGCTAATTTATATAGTCCTGAATTTAATATTAAAATAGCCAAACGATGCTCTGTTAATGCTTGCAAATGTTCTACGTGTCTTGTTTTCTCCCCATATTCCTTTGCCAAGTACAATTCCCTATATTGCATGGCATAATTCTTTTCCCTCTGATAGCTTGCCGAAATCAAATAGTGTGCGAGAACCTTTTGTCGCTTTGTACCATTTTCATCAAAATAACGAACCAATGGCAAAAGATAACCAACACTATCTATCGGATTCCATTGCTTGTAGTTCGCATAAACAGAAAGCAGTTTGTAAAGATTCATCTGATACTCGCTATTCAGCCCCACGTTCTTTGCTTCATTCAAATAGGCTATACCCTGTTCCGTTTCTCTGTCCATCAGTTTCTCTGCCTTGTCTAATAGAGATTCTGTCCTATTGGTACAAGAAAAACAGCTTACCAATAGGAGAAAGAAAAACAAGATTTTCAAACTATTTGACACTCGAAAGAATAGATTCATTGTTTATCCATCATTGATTTTTCTGCAAATTTAGGTAAAAACTATCTTGCAAACTAAGAAAATAGTATCAAAAAAACGGCGAATCCATCGCAAAACTGCATTTCTCAAATTTTTCTCAAATGGATTTTCTTTGCAAAAACTGAAAAGAAACGTTTATTTGCATAAATTTTAGAACTAACAAATATTTAACTTACCTTATGAAAACAAAAGTATTCTTATCCATTATCCTATTCCTTTTTACATTTTCAATTCATGCAATGGAAACAGGAGACACCACTGTTATAATTCTTAGACCGACGATACCAAGCATACCACCACCTGATAATGGATTTCCTAACCCTCGTTCTGAGACAGAAACAAACTTAATTAAAATTTATTACACAGCAAGTCATCTATTAATCAATCCAAATGATTTTTCCTCTCAAACCATTGTAGTCACCATAAAAGATGTTTTGACAGAACAACAATGGTATGAAGAAGAAATTTTATGTAATACAGAATTATTTATTCACATCTCATCCTTACCTGTTGGAGCTTTCACCATTTCCATCCTTGACGGAGATGACGAATATGTCGGTGAATTCGAGGTTTTCTAAAAATCCATTCATTATTTTAAACAAACATCAAACTTATGAGTACAATTAGACAAAGCAACATTTTATCCAGTACAAATACCATCAGTAACAGTACATGTGTTTTTGAAAATGAATGCGCATTATCAGCAATAGATATTCATGTGTATAACAACTGTCTGCTGATTTTCAAGGGCGGTTATTTCAGTGGCCCAGCAAACGGTGAAGCAATACTCATCCTGAACAACTGCACCATATTAGGCGGTGGACATATCTTCAGGGGAAGTATAAATCTTGGACCTTATGGCAGTTACTCCTCAAGGCTGCTGAACAGGGAGATTAAGGCCGAGTGGTTTGGTGCACTTCCCAATCTGGGTTCTGACGTGACAGGCTGCATCAACAAGGCGATAGAGGCATGCTATGCCACCGATGTCCACACACTATCCTTCTCCAGTGGTACATTCATTGTTGGAACAAATACGAATAATATGCCAAAAAACGTTTTCATCGGTCATGAGACCTCTAATCAGATTGTCGATAACACGCGCTGCTGGGAAATCCGCATCAAGGGAGCAGGCAAGTACCCAGGCAGGGGGACAAGCTTTCTGATAGGCATACACGGACACTTCATTGTCAACTCGAGAAACAGCGCCATGGGCACATATAGGGGAGGAGGCTTCGACGGCTGCTGCTTCAAGAGTTTTGTGATGAGGTCGAATGAAAACGTAATAGACCCTCCCTCTTTCAAAGGCATCGAGATGTTCCACGCCAACACCTACACCATCTCCAACTGCTTTTTCTCGAACCTCGATGTCGCCATAGAGTTTTCTGGCAGCTGCTACTACGCCGACATTGCCGGCTGCGTGTTTGACAACTGCGATGTAGGTGTCCAATCCATAAGTGAGAGCATTGCTGGCCAGCCGAACAACAACACCATCCGTGGCTGCATGTTTACCCACTGCCAGACAAGTCCGATTGATGCCTCCCACTGTGACGGCTGGCACATCATTGACACCGACATCGAGGGGAGCAACGGAACGCTGAAACTCGGTTCCTACAACCGCATGACGAATGTGAGGATGGAGAGGAACACCGACTCTGTCGTCTGGCTGGAATGTGAAGAAGGATGCACGGTTGACACGGACATCTACGCGGGAGGGCAGACAAATCAGAACTGGAAGTGCCAGTTCAACGGCGACTTCAACCACGCCACCCTGCGCTTCCATTTATACAACCCTCTTGGATTCATTTCATACGGAAAGGGGAACTTCTTCGACATCACTAATAGAATAGGGGCAAATTACAACCTCTCCACGAAAATGGTCTTTGACCCGTCGGACACGTTTATACTGAACGGGTATTCCAACAAGGAGGACTACCCAGGCAGGAACCTCATCACGTCCACCAACATCCACACGACACTCGACAGCGGCACTGAGTCCGATGGAGTTGCTACAGCCGATGGCACCTGCTATCCATTCGACCGCGAGGCGAACAACATCAGCATAGACAGCACGGGAATCACCACCGACCTCTACAAGACCCTGCTGTTCCACATTACCCCCACATCCACAACTACCCTCGTGACCGCGAGAATCCTCGAGGAGTTCCCTTTGATTCCTAAGAACAAGTGGTTTCGCCTCGTGCTGGCGATGAACAAGACGGCGGTGGATGACGACCCCGAATGGCTCTTACAGTACTACCGCCTCTGCACTGTGGCGAGCGAAGACATCATATATACCTATATAAGGGATGTAGTTGTCAGCACTATACCGCTCTACGACCGCCCCGTGATGGCAAGGAGCGAAGGGGAAACGCTCTCACAGCGTGGAGCGGACGGCATCATCCACTTGCAAAGCACCATCCTCAACAGCGTCCTGACGGACTTCTGCCTGAAGAAGAAAGAGGTGTACCAATATGAGAACAGGCTCGGCAAGCACTTCCACAAGAATTCCACCGGCATCCTCATATCCGATGGTGATGAGATGTCCGACTATGAGGCGGCGCTTGAGGCCAACGGGTGGTCTATCACCAAGAGCGGCAACAACATAGAGCTTCCCCACATAATGCTTGGAATGCGCTCGGCGCATGTTGAGATATACGACATGCGATACGGATTTCACATCTTCTTCGAGGCGTCACGCTCGTCCCTCACATCCTTTTTCACCATCTCTGTCCAGCACTCCCTGCAGATGCAGGTTATGTCGAACAACCAGCATGGAACAGTCCAGATAGCAGCCTCCTTATCGGAAACGAAGGACATCAAGGCGTGGGTAAAAAAACTGCTCTAAGCAAAAAGAAAAGAACTACAAGGAGGAAAAGGCAGATAAGGGAAATAGACGATGAGGGACATGCGCGATAGCCTTTTATTTCACTTTTTTCAAAAATGTGTATTTTTATTTTCAGTTTTTCTTGGTTATTCAGTATCAACTCCGTAATTTTGCATACAATGATACATAGTAGAAGACAGAGTTCTACTCCGCGACAAGCTCCGACGTTTCCGCTTCCGACTAGCATATCGCCGCAGCGGAATACAAACGATTCAAATTTTTAGAAAATCAACAATCATCTACCAACCTATTTTTAATATAATAAGACATTAATTATGAAAACCTTTCTTAGAATCTTCCTGTCGGCGGCAGCCCTGCTGCTTGCCACAGCTATCCATGCCTACGACTTCAGTGTGGAGAACAAAGACGATGTAACCATCTACTATAATATTCTGAGTACAAGCGACAAGACCTGCGAGGTAGCTGGATATAAATCAGTTTCAACTGATGTTACTGATTTGTACATTCCTCAAAAGGTAAAAAACTCCTCTACTACCTTCACTGTTACCCGGATAGCAAATATACGCGGTCAGCTTGTCTCAGTGACAATACCCAATTCCGTCACAGAGATAGGAAACTCTGCTTTCTCGAATTGCGAAAAACTGACTTCCATTGACATCCCCAATTCCGTCACCAGTCTTGGAGCCTATGCATTCAATCAATGTTATGCCCTTTCATCGGTTCGCTTGTCCAATTCTATCAGAAGCTTAGGAAACTCGACTTTCAAAGGCTGCGAGAGCTTGACCTCCATCGTGATACCCGCTTCTGTCACCTCGATTGGAGACAATGCATTCAATGGTTGCCGTCATTTATCTTCCGTTGACATTCCCAATTCCGTCACCGAGATAAGATACTATGCATTCAACTATTGTAGGGACTTGTCCTCTGTTCACTTGCCTAGCTCCCTCAAAACTATCTATCCGGGAGCTTTCATGTATTGTCGAAGCCTGACCTCCATCGACATCCCAAATTCCGTCACCTCGATTGGAGAGTCAGTCTTCGAGAGATGCGAGAGCATGACCTCCGTGACCTTGGGCAGCTCCCTCAAGAGCATAGGCAAGCTTGCCTTTGCTTACTGCGACGCGTTGACGGATGTGGATTCCAGAATAAAGGTTCCATTCGATTTAGGGAGTGACGTGTTTCCAACAGCAGTCAAGATGAAAGCCACACTTCATGTTCCTGTCGGCACGAAGGCGACCTACAAGGCGACGAAAGGCTGGTCGGAGTTCCTGAATGTGGAAGACGGCGGCACCTACTTACCAGTGAAGCTGAATGAAAATGGTGGAGACTTCCAAGCGTTCTGCCCTAACGAGCCGCTTGACTTCAGAAGCGTTATTGGCCTGACGGCCTACATCGCCGGTGGCTTCGACCCTTCGACAAACGAGATTCTGCTGGTATCGGTGAATGAGGTTCCTGCTGGCACAGGTGTCATTCTCGAGGGCGTGGAAGGGAAGACCTACCAAGTTCTTGTCAACCAGACCTCGTTCGTCTATTCCAATCTTCTCAGGGGCACTCTCTCGCAGACCACCGTGTCGGAGGGTTATGTGCTTCGAGGCGACCAATTCGAGCGTGTTGAGCCAAACACCACCGTCGCTGCCAATAGTGCATACCTCACCCTTCCTGCATCAGTACAGGGTCCATCGACTCTCAGCCTGAAGTGCATGGATGGAGTGACAGACGACATTGACGCAGTCGTGACAGACGTGACAGGAGGCAATGACCACTGGTACACCCTACAGGGCATGCGTTTGGACGGCAGTCCATCCACACCTGGCATCTACATCAGGAACGGCAGGAAGGTGATGGTGAGATGAGTTGCATGCGAGAGAATAGAGAAAACCAATCATCATGTATAACAATCAAATAGAGTGACGTTTATGAAAACTTATATGATAAAAACCATCCTGTTGGCGGCAGCGCTTTTCTCCTCCAGCATGGTTCATGCCTTCGACTTCTTAGCGCTGAATGAGGACGGCGTGATTATCTACTACAACATCCTCAATTCCAAGGACAGAACCGTCAGGGTAGCGAGAGGTAGTACTTCCGGCGGCTATTCGGATGTTATCAGAATCCCCGAGAGAGTCAGCTACAACTCCATCGAGTTCCAGGTGGTTGGAATAGACAATAATGCTTTTAGCATGTGTTTTGATTTGACCTCCGTAGAGATGCCCGAAACCATTACCACCATTGGACAAAGGGCCTTCGACAATTGCCATAACCTTGCTTCCATCACGATTCCTTCGGGTGTTACCAGCATTGAACCTTATGCGTTTAATTCATGTTATAGCCTGACTTCCATTACGATTCCAGATGGTGTCACCAGCATTGGGACCTTTGCTTTTTCTTACTGCACCAATCTGACTTCCATGACGATTCCAGACAATGTCACCATTATAAGGGAGTCTGCTTTCTGGAACTGCACAGGCCTGACCAATGTGACAATAGGCAAGTCGGTTCAGACGATAGGAAATAAAGCCTTTGATGAGTGCAATGCCTTGAAAGAGGTGACTTCACGGATAGAGAACCCCTTTGCCATCGACAGCAAATGCTTCACCAGCAAAGTGAGAAGCTCCGCCTTGCTCATAGTTCCAAAAGGAACAATAGCGAAATACAAATCGACATGGTACTGGATGACTTTCAGCAACATCATTGAAGAAGGAACGACATACCTTTCCTTGAAGTTAGCTGACGACTTACAGCTGTTCAGCTATTCAGAGAATCTCGACTTCAGCAGCTGTCGGAGTCTGAGGGTGTACACGGTATGCGGTTTCAAGCCGGAAACAAGCGAGGTACTCATGATGCCTGTGACTAATGTTCCCGCTGGAACAGGCGTTCTGATTAAAGACGGAACTGAGACTTTCTATCCTATAGTTTGTGACCAGAGCTCTTCCTTCTATTCCAACTTACTGGTCGGCTCACTCACAGCAACATCTCTGACCGATGGTTATGTGCTGAAGGGTGATTGTTTCGAACGAGTGGACGTACCTACCACAATCGCTGCCAACAGCGCGTATCTCACTCTGCCAGCATCCGCTCAGGGAGTGAAGAGGCTCACATTGAAGTTCCTGGATGAAACCACCGACATCGACCTCGTGAAAGATGATATGCCTCAGGGCGACAGTCACTGGTACAGCCTGCAAGGTACGCGCCTGAATGGAACACCTACCACCCCAGGCATCTACATCAGAAACGGCAAGAAGGTGATGGTGAAGTAAAGAATCAGGGATTTAAAGGATTTAAAAGGATTTCTGAACTTTTAGCTCGGCGAAGCCAAACCTGAAACTTACTACCATCCTGATGGCTTCTCTCCCCCTCGGGGGAGTTAGAGGGGGGCCTGAGGATTCACTGAACTGCTTTAGGGGATTTACTGAACCGTTAGCTCGGCGCAAGCCAACCAATTTTTGGGACTGACTGAACCGCTCCTTTGAATTCAACTAGTTGCCGAGCGCTCGCCATCGACTTGGCGAGCGCTCGTTATCGCAACGCCGAGCGCTCGCCGTGTAAACGTTGAGGGCTCGGTAGTTCAGTAAAATCAAAGGAAAACGTCAGTAAAAACAAAGGAAATGTTCCGTAAAAGCGAAGGAGAACGTCAGTAAAATCAAGGAGTGTCACTTCGTGACAGAAATCTAACAAATCTTTTCAAATCTTTCAATAATCTTTAAAAATATTATTTGTTTGATTTGTTTAGATTTGAAAGATTTGGCTACGCCGAGCTAAAGGTTCTCGCCGTAGGCGACTCAAAATAATGATTCGCTGAATAGTTACTTTTTGGAGTAATTATGATAATTATTCTAATTTCTTTCCTAAGACAACGATTGTCATTATAGATGTAATGCGTTTCAAGTTCTATTTCGCAATCTTCTTGATGTGGTGATTGGCAGATTGGAGATAGACGCCATGAGGAAGTGCAGTAGCAGTTGTGGCAATTCGTTTACCTTGGAGGGAATAGATACCATCGGGAAACGAATTGTTGGTTTTTGCCGAATTCATCGAAGGTTTTTGGTCGGAGGGTAGGGCAGAAATAGCATCCATTTCGCCTGTTGGCACAATCTTCAGCATTTGGGAGGCATGACTAGCGAGGGTGGCTACGTATTGCGAACCAGAGAAGGTGCCGAGCGACTCTTTCGTCCAAAGGTCGGTGATTTCGCATTTCTCACCTACTGGTATGCCAAGAGAACTGAGGTCGAGTGCGAGCTTGAGACTGTCTGTGGCAGTTGGGTCGGAAGTGAAAACCAAGAATTCCATCGTCACACCATTGTTGATATTCTTTTTCACCCCTTCGTCATATCCTACGAAACTGCGGAATTTGACAAATGGATGGCTTGGAGGCAATGCGTAGGTGATGATGCTACTGGCATTTGTGCCGATTCCATCGGCATATTCTTGTCCATTCACGACGAGCGTTCCGCCATCCACGTTCTGCCCATAATTGGAGATGTCTTTCCAACTCGTCTTGCTACTTTCGTATGGGAAAGAGGTGAGTTTTGTTTCGTTTCCATCGGCATCGATGAGCGTTGGGTTAATCCAGTCGGCATGGTCGTAACTATATCCGTCGCCAGCATCTGTCACAACGAGATAAAGTTTCTTTGCTCCTGTGATGTCGGCTTCGATGTTTGTTCCTTCCGCTTGGAATTTACCGCTTACCAAGTCACTGTTTGCCACTGCGTGAGCAGGATTGCAGACTGAGCGGTAAGTAGGGTCCTCGTTGAATACCATGAACTTGATGGAAGAAGTGGCACCGCTTTGCGTGCGACCTGTATCGTCAATGCCACAATAGCCAGAGAAATGCACCGCTCCTTGAGGAAGTTTGAAGACGAGGATTCCGTTTGACTCATAGCTGAATCCGTTGCTGTATGCTTTGCCATTGATGCGAAGCGTGCCGCTGTTGATGTTCTTGTTCCAATTCACTCTTTTATAATAGGTACGTGACACATCCTGACGTATCACATCGCTTTGGGTGAGGCGCACGCTGTCGCCATTTTCCAAGCGAATCCAGATATTCACCCAGTCGGCATGGTCGTAATTGAAGTTGTCGCCTGAATCATCGGCAACGAGAGAGAGCACCTTGCTACCTGAAGGGATGTCAACTTCCACTTGTTGTCCAAAACCAGTGGTGAGAAGTGAGATGGTTTCTGTGGAAAAGAGTGCTTCGTTCGCACGAATCCAATTGTCTGAGGAACTGAGGTTGAACATGGCTGCATATTTTACTTTGCTGTCAGGTTCGTCGGCAGTCCATATCACGCCAGAACCATTGTTGCTGACCAAACGGTTGTTCACGGAGTTCTGGTCGATGTTGATAACATCCGCATTGGTCATTAACCCTTTGGTAAACTCAGTATTATAGGTCATGTCGCCACCAAACATGAGCGGAGACTTGAAGATGCTCCAAAGGTTCATCATCGTGTATTGCTCGTTCTCTGTGAGATTGGAGAAACGACCTTTTCCACCGTTGTTGTTCATGGCAATCTTTCCCAAAGGCAACATATCGCAGTCGGGATAACTGCCTTCGATACGATACTGGTTCCAATTCTCCACCAAACGGAATACGGCTGCGATGTCGCTCCATTTGTCCCAAAGGTCGTCCATCATGCGCCACATGTTGGCGTGCTGCTGGCAACTCTCCCATTTATTAAGAGGTGTGGCACCAGGGCTCATACTCATCACGATAGGACGACCGCATTGGTCAATGGCGTTGCGGATGAGACCTATCTCTCCGTCGTGGTAAGGTCGGCTGAGGTCGTCAATCTTGATGAAATCGACTCCCCATTCCGCATAGAGCTTGAAGATGGAGTTGTAGTAGTCCTGCGCTCCAGGTTTTCTGCAATCCACCGTGTAGTTGTCGCTCAGCCAAGTGCAGAGCGAGTCCGTGTTGTAGATTTGGTTGCATTTGTACTCACTATCAAGGATAGGAAGTTTTTTGATGACTGCTTGTTTCGGTACACCACGCATGATGTGAATACCGAATTTCAAACCCATCGCATGAATGTCGTCAGCAAGTTTTTTGAAACCATTGCCATCGGCAGCCGAAGGGAATCGCTTGGTGTCGGGCTTATAGCGACCGTATTCGTCCATCGTATAGACAGGGTTTGATTGGTTGTAGTAGGAATTCTTATCGTCGGTGAACCAACGAATATCCACTACCACGTATTCCCATCCGTAGTCTTTGAGGTAATCGCGCATGTATTCTGCGTTGTTTCTCACTTGTTGTTCGGTCACTGAGGAATAATAACAATCCCAAGAGTTCCATCCCATAGGAGGAGTCTTTGCCCACTGGTGAAAATCTGTTTGAGCGTAAATAGTGTTTGCTAACATCAAGGCAAACAGAAAAAAGATGGTTTTTTTCATGGATGATAGTAGTTTTTTTGCTATATTTGTGGCAAAGTTAGTGCAAGCCGAGTGAAAAAGCAAATTTATTTGCATTTTTCCGAGGCGCCGCCTAAGTTCGACAAAGTCAACGTTAGTGATTTTGAAGTAGAAACGATAAGAAAAGGCATAAAAAAACGATTCAATGCTGTCGCAGCATCGAATCGCAAGAATGAAACCTTTAACTAACTATAATATTACTAACTATCTAACCAATATGAAATATAGAAAAAATCTTCATTAACTTTTGTCAACTTTTGTTCTTTTTCGTTGACGATGCAAAGTTAGGGAGTTTTTTAGTAAAAGACTATCAAATATGTTTCGTTATCTATAAATTTTGTAAACTGACTGTATCATCTTTTTTAGATTTTGTAAAAACGCTGATGAATTCGCCTTTTTTCGTTGGTGAGAAATTTGTGCGAGAGTGTGTTTTTTACGATATTTGCAAAAATTTTATTCACAAGGATTTCAAAACCTATTGTTCATGAAAATTAAATCATCTATTTTGTTGGCGGGTGTGTTGCTCGCTTTTTCTCAGAATCTTCGTGCTCAAAGCGACATCTATCCGGAACATTTTGATTTGGATGAGGTGACACTGTTGGATGGTCCGCTGAAAACCGCGATGGATATCAACAACAAACTTTTGTTGGAATACGATGCGGATCGTTTGCTCACTCCGTTCATCCGTCAGGCAGGACTTTCGAAGAAGAGTGGTTCAAAATATAATGGTTGGGAAACGAAACATCCTTCTTTTTCCAATTGGGGACAGTCGTCATGGAGTTTGGAAGGACATGTGGGAGGACATTATCTCACAGCCCTTGCCTTGGCGTATGCAGCTACCGACGATGCTGCCACCAAGACGAAGATGAAAGAATGCCTCGATTATTGCTTGAATATCCTCAAGGATTGCCAGGATGCTTACGACAGCAATACACAAGGATTGTATGGATTCATTGGAGGACAGCCCATCAATCAGATTTGGACAGGGCTTTATGCCAATGACCTGACCGCCTTCCGTCAGTATGGTGGATGGGTACCTTTCTATTGCGAGCACAAGGTGTTGGCAGGTTTGCGTGATGCTTGGCTCTACACGAAGAGCGAAGTGGCAAAAGAGTTGTATCGAAAACTATGCGATTGGAGCGTGAACGTGGTGAGCAAATTGAATACGTCCGACATGCAAACCGTGTTGGGATGGGAGCATGGCGGTATGAACGAAACCTTGGCAGATGCCTATAAAATCTTTGGTGACAAGAAATACCTGACTGCTGCTAAAAAATTCAGCCACAACACGATGGTGGAGAATATGCAAACGCTGAACACTACGTTCCTCGATGGAAAGCATGCCAACACGCAGGTACCTAAATATATTGGTTTTGAGCGAATTTATCAGTTGGACAACACTGCTACCACTTATCAGAAAGCTGCTCACAATTTCTGGCAGGATGTGGTGGAGCATCGCACAGTGGCAATTGGTGGAAACAGTGTGAGTGAGCATTTCTTGGCAGCCAACCGTGGTTCTCAGTATATGGAAAACTTGGAAGGTCCCGAGAGTTGTAACTCCAACAATATGTTGAAACTGTCAGAGGATTTGTTCGATGAAACCCATGACGCCAAGTATGCGGATTTCTACGAATCCACCACATGGAACCATATCCTTTCCACCCAAGACCCTAAGACGGGTGGCTACGTTTATTTCACGACACTTCGTCCACAATCCTATCGCATTTATTCGAAAGTGAATCAGGGTATGTGGTGCTGCGTGGGCACAGGTATGGAAAACCATGCCAAATACGGACATTTCATCTATACGCATAGCACAGACAATGGCACGCTCTATGTGAATCAGTTTACGGCAAGCAAGTTGAACTCCGACAAATTTGGTGTGACACAAACCACGGAGTTTCCTTTCGTGCAGAGTACGAAACTGACGATTGATAAGGGCAGTTTCAATTTGGCGGTTCGTCATCCAGCATGGGTGGGTAAGGACTTTTCCGTCAGTGTGAATGGAAAGAAGCAGAGTGTGAGCGTGAAGGAAGGGGTGGCTTCATACGTTCAGGTGAAAGTGAAAAAGGGCGATGTGGTGGAAATCAATCTGCCAATGTCGCTTCGCTATGAGGAATGTCCAAACTATACCGATTATGTGGCATTCAAGTACGGACCAATCCTTTTGGCAGCACAAACCACAGCGATGAATGCTGCCGATGCCAAGGCAACGGGTTTGGAATATGAGCAATTGAAGAACGAATATGCAGGAGAGGGACGCATGGACCACAGCCCTGGAGCGATGGCAACAAGCAAGTCGCTGAGTAGTGCACCGCTTCTCATTGGTAATCGCAGTGATTTGCTCCAACGCATCAAGAAGGTGGGCGACTTGACATTCACTATCGATGCTAAGAGCGCGCAGAGCAAGGGCAATTGGGACAAGTTGACGCTCGTGCCATTCTATCAGATTCAGCATGCTCGCTACAGTTGCTATTGGTATGCGCAGACCGCTGAGGCTTATGAGCAGAGCGATATGGGTAAGGCTGATGCAGCCGCTGCTGCATTGATTGCACGCACCATCGACTACGTGGCTACTGGTGAGCAACAGAGTGAGGCAGGACATGAAGCCAGCTATTCCACCAATTCTTCGTATGGCAGTTATAACGGTGAGTTCTATCGTGACGCTCAGAGGAATGGATATGTGCAATATACCTTGCAAAACAAATCGCTTGTGAAGGATTCGCTCGCTATCATGTGCCGTTTCACCACTGCCGACAAGGGTCGCGTGGGTACCATATATATAAATGGTGTGAAACTGCAGACTGTAACCATCCCTTCCCGTCATAAGAATGCGGAAAGCAATGGTTTCTACAATGTGGAGATTGAACTGCCAAAGGAAATGGCAGTGAATGCCGACGGCAGTGCGAAGTCGCAGTTCGTTTTCAAGTTTGTGGCAGAAAATAATACGGTTCTTCCTGGTCTCTACTACTTGCGATTGGTGAGTGGATACGATGGGAAGTTCTATAAGTTCCAAGCTACGAATTGGAAAACGGGTGACAGCGGACGTGTTTCCCAGAATAACATTTCTTATAACACTACAGATAACATTATCACAGTGAAAGCATCAGGCAACAATAATGTTTGCCTGATGCTCGACTATGAGAATCTTGAATACAATGTGAAAGCTGCTCAGAAGTATTTCACGGTGGTAGGCGAGGGATTGAACTTGAGTAGCGGAAAGAGCTATCTCTGGTGGTTAAACGGTGTGAATCAGGGAAGTCAGGTGCCACCTACCACTACCCGTAGTTCGGGAGCGAAAAAAATAGTGGTATGGGACATCACGCAAAGCGGACTTGATGGCAATTGCACAGGTGACGAATGGAATTTCTGTACGGGTGCAACCATTTTCGGACTGACATCAACCAGTGGAACGGCTCGCATTTCCTATATTGGCTTTCTGAGTTCTCTCGATGAAATTGACGAATTATTAGCTGTGAACGATATTGAGATGGAATCCACCAACAAACTCCCAAAACACTACATTTCTCTCGATGGAATCGCCCATTCTGCTCCTGTGGAAGGCATCAACATCGTGAATGGAAAGAAAGTTTTGGTGAAATAAAATCGAATGATTGGGGGAGTAGTTATCAAATACGAAAATTCTTGTAACATATCAGAAACTGAAAAACACAAAATCAACGTATCTTTGCAATCGAAGTAGTTTTGGCAACCATACT
>Ga0310691_10004967_pt1 | contig 14761 bp, 14 predicted proteins | sample 176DNAGHGlowgp2_FD_203887 | JGI IMG/M metagenome (GOLD analysis project Ga0310691, IMG submission 203887) | Sheep rumen microbial communities from Palmerston North, Manawatu-Wanganui, New Zealand - 1766 DNA GHGlow gp2 (v2) (version 2) | ecosystem: Host-associated > Mammals > Digestive system >... | reverse complement strand
TGACATCATATTTTATGGAATTGAAATCTTAAACACTTATATGGACACCATATTGCAGGTTTTACTTGGGAGAAAGATCTTTTATATAATACTACAATAACCAGGTGGAACATCACCAAATAAAAATCGGAATAGCTTCAGCTACCCGATTTTTATTTGCAAAAATAATGCGCTTGCCTTTTTTATTTCTTTCTTCAAACTTCCATATGCCGATTCATCTGCAATTTTCTGCACTTGATCTACTATTTCAAGTGTTTCAAAATCAATAGGTGGTATTCCTTTCGCAATATCTTTTGGTATACCAAGCAATTGTCAACATTTTTTTCTAAAAATTTTTTAATACACAAAAATATGTCCGGTGAATATCTAAAATATCCGGCAAATCCAGACAACCAGAATTCCGAGAAATGTTCCGATTGCATATCCTAAAGATCCTGTTATCAGGCCTCCCGCAAGAAGGTATTCCGCATTTATCGCCCTGGTAACACCGGGAATAAAGGCAGGACCGTATATACCCGCCGTCGATGTGACAATCATCGTTTCGGAATCAATCTTAAACAGTCGGCAGAGCAATAAATGAATCAGAAAAATGCTGACGGTTATTCCCGAATACAGAATAAACAGTTTCAATGTTACGACGCCGAAATTCGTAAAATCAAACATGGAAGCCACCGCGCAGCAGAATACGGTTACAAAGAACTGCCCCATAGTGCCGTTTTCTTTCACGGAATTGACTTTCGGAATAAAGGAAGCTGCCAGTCCCAAAATTGAAGTACCGATAAGGATTGCCGGAAGAAGGCAGTCAATCAGTGTCCCTTCCTTTTGCCCCTTCAAAAGAAAAATAACAAACCCGACCCCTGCGGATATTACAACAATCAATATGGATATAAAGAAATTTCTGATTACTCCGGGGCTTTTAATATTGAACTTTCCAACTTCATCTTCTGCCGAAAGTTCTATGTCCGGAAGGATTTCTTCTTTTTGACCCTTTTTTAAAAACAATCCCGTAAACGGCTTTGCTAAGAAAAGCAGAAATACATAAAATATTCCTCCGAAAATCATATCCGAGAGATTTGCCATAAATATCGTCTGCTGATCCAGACGGAAGAAACCGGCCACGGCATTTAAATTTACCGTTCCACCGGAATACAATCCGACAGCCATTCCCGTCAGGATGTCCCCATCCGTAATTTTACGTGTATAGAGAAGAAACCATACAATGCTGACGATAACCGCAGAAACAATTAAGAGCATGTATGCCAGAAAAACTCTCCCCGATAATTTAAAAACATATTTGATATTACTCGAAAACAATAAGAGCGGAATTCCGACGGCAATCCCCAGATAGCCCAGCAGTTCCAAAGCCGTGGTATCACGGGATTCAAAGATTCCGGCTTTCCTTAAAGCGAAAACGATGATGGAATACAATATTCCGATAACATATGCGGTTCCTACCGTTCCCAGAAAAGAGACTGCCTTTGTCCTGCTGAATTTCAAAATCAGAAAAGACATAAGAAAAACAAAAATAATGTCAATTATTGTAAGAACCATTGAATGTTAATCTCCCCGGTTTATTTTTCATTCAATTCCTTGTAATACACGCGGTAAATACGGGATAATTCTCCGCCGGCAGACTGTATGACTCCGTTTGAACTCGCATTCATTTCGGTGATTGTTCCGAGTGTCATTCTTTGAATATGATGCTTATCCATCGCTTTTTTCGTCTCATGATACAATACCAGAATAACACCTTTCCTCTGATACTCGGGAACAACGAACTGAAGCATGCCGCGAAGACCATAGATTTTATTTTTCTGCGTCAGGTAAACAAACAGCGATTTCGGATTGATTCGTCCGTTCATTTTACGAATCAGTTCGTTGTAATCGGGAATCGAAAGAGTAAAACCAACCGGGCTGTCATCCTCTTTTCTTCTTACAACCGGTGCAAAATCCGGATGTATGAAACTTTTCCAGTCTTCAAAAATATGTCTGATTTCATCCTCGGAAGGAACCTCCTCAAAAATTGCCGCAGTGGAAGCACGTGTCATAATCTCATGCACATCCTTAATTTCCCTTTCGATATTCTTCAGATCAATTGGGGAAACGTATAAATTGTTCCGTTCCAGTGCTCTGGTTGCGCATTTTTCAATTAATTCCATCTTCTTCGGATCTATTTTCGCTTTATATTCAAACGTATCCGTCAGTTTTAAATACTCCGCACGTTCAAAGAATTTGCCGTAATACGGCGGATTATAGGAAGTCAGAATCATCGAAGGATACTCAAAGCCCGAAACCGCAATGCCTCTTCTGTCATCCGGATCATCCAGAAAAAAACTTCCGACCAGATACTTGCAGTCCATGGATTTTACCGTTTCTTCGGCATAAGCCATAAGTTCCCGAAATGCATCAAAATCGTCGATAACTTCAAAATGTGAGAAGAATCCGCAACGGTCTGATTTTAACTGTTTGCTCTTTCCTTTGGTCAAAAGAATTCTGCCAAGGATATTACCGGCTTCGTCCACACTGACCAAAGCCTTATATTTTTGATCCTCAAAAACCAGTTTCCGGATGGTTTTTTTCAAAGATCCACGCATAAAAGGAGTATAATTCGGATCATTCAAATAAATTCGGTCTCCGAAATCAATAAAAGCCGTTATTTCCGATTGTTTGAGTTCTCGTACCATTTATCCCCTCTGCACACTGTCACTTTATAAATACAAGTAAATTTATAGTATCATACTATACTTAAATTGCAATTTCAAATTGAACACTTGTAGTTAAACTGACGACAATTGACAAATAAAAAGCCCCGCAAACTCAGTGTTTACGGGGCTCTCAGGCGAGCGATAGACGGGGCTCGAAGGATTTGACGAGCCCGCAAACCCGCATAGAAAGGAGGTTTTCGGCATTCTCATATCGCTCTGGTCTAACTTTGGTCTAACAGCTCTCTCCAATCTTTTGAAAAAATCAATTCTGCATAAAAATACATGGTCTAACTTATTTATGCATAAAATTTCCCGAACTCATTTCCAGATAATCCAAAATCTCCTCCTTAAGCTCATTCGTTAACCTATCTAACCTCTTTGTTATGGCCTGAATTGTTTTTCCCTCGTCATCTGCGAGTTCTTTGAGGTATCTTCCTTCTCCGAATCGGCATTTCATAATTCTGGCGTCATCATCTGCCAGTCCTTCAACCAGTTCCACCAAAAGTTCGTAATCCATTTTTAAAATACGAATAATATGAAATTCTTCCTCATATTCCGAAAAATCCGCAATCCCATTAAATACAGAATTATCAAGTTCCCCTGTTTTAAATGCCTCCTCCAGCATGACATTTGCAATTGCTTCATTCGCAGTCTGATCTCCTTTTGAGGATGTCTGCACTCTGACTCCGAGTTCTTCTCTCGCACGACTCCTCGCCCATTCTTTTTCTGCCTTAATCTTAAATTCCAGTTTTTTCTCAGCCTTTCGAATTTCTTTCGATACAATTGCATAGTTGTCTAACAAAATCTGAAAACGACCTTCCGGATCTGCTTCTTTATAAATCACAATAAAACTTTTCTTTTCATTCTTACTCATTCTTAATCTCCTCTCTGCCGATACCGGCAGAAGGAAATATGATTTTCTCAAAAAAATAGGACACACGAAAAAGAGAATGGCCTTTAGCCGATATCTTTTTCATGCGTCCGCGGTGGATCAGGCTTTGGAGAGCATCAGTCTCTCCGTATTTCAGCCAGTCCCCATATCATGAAGCCCTCATTTATTTGTCTTTGTCACGCTTTCGCGTCTGATGAAAACATTGTTTGCCTGGTTATAAGTAGCACTTCCCCTGAGCATCCGCTTTGGCCTTGATCATTCCCTCGGTGTATTTCTTGAGGATTGCCACTCTGTTACATTTGTTGGTATGACAGCGAATAATAATTCCCGTCATCGCCGGAGTACTGTCATCTCCGGTTAATTCGTATGCGATTTTCATGGATTTCTTGCATTGTTTGCAATAAAAGTCAATCTCCTGCATACAGCCACTTCACCTCCCGTTCAAAATAATAGTTATGATTTTGAACTTGAAAAGGAAAGGGAAAGTCACCTTTACAAGTTACTGCGGAACGTTGATTAGTCGATCCGCAAAGCAAGCTGACTATAATCCCCCGAGGTCCGGGCAGCTCACTAATCTCCTCTGTTTTTCCTATGACATGCCTTGCGCAGAGCGGAACATTCATCCTCCTCTACGCGTATAAACAATCTCAACCATTTGCTTATTCCCTCCTTGAAATCCCGATTTTTTCTATCTGCGCAGATATTATTTACTGTTTAGCAAAATCGAACATTCGTTCGTTACGAGTATCAATATAACGCATCAAAAAATGAAAATCAAGGGAATATCAGAAGCTTTTTTCAAATCGTGAAAACTGACAAAAAAACGAATAAAACTTCGTCATAACAGAGAATATATGTTCGATATGATGAACTGATTATGTCAAAAAAACATTACCTTAGAGAGCAATTATGTCAAAAACACATTACCTTAGATAAGACATCCGTATCAAAGTTCTCCTCTTAGGTTTACTCCTCAAATATCCCTGGTATATCGACAATCCGGATAAGATGCACACCCGTAAAACATTCCGAATTTTCCGTTTCTTTTTTTTAATATGTTTCCGCACTTCGGACAAGTCGGAACAGCCTTTGCTGCTTCCGAAGGATTCTCCATTTCCTCCCGAAGACTTTCGTAAATTCTCTGATTCATCCGGCAGTCACCTAAAGCGCGGTGGGCATCCTTAACCGTGATGTTATAATAGTCCGCCAAATCCAATAATGTATGGTGATCCAAATCCGGAAGATATTTTCTGGAAAGCGGCAATGTATCCACATAATCATTTCCTAGCGTCTTTCCCCAGCAATTCTTAGCATCCCGATAAAGGAATTTTAGGTCAAACAGTTGGATATTATGACCGACTAAAACATAATCGCCGGCAAAATCCAGAAAATCTTTCAAGGCAACATCAAATGTTGGAGCATCCTTCACCATCTGATCCGTAATGTTATTTACATCCGTCGCTTCATAAGGAATATGCATCTCCGGATTTACCAGAGTCGAAAACTCTGAATCCACAAATCCGCCAACCACCTTAATTGCGGATATTTCAACCACTTTATCAAAGGACGGATGAATTCCTGTGGTTTCCAAATCGAAAACAACATAATCAGGAACGTAGATATTCAGTTTTTTACCGGGACTGTTACTTAGCATTTTCTCACCTAAATCATTGCGTATTCTTTAATCATTCTTAAACAAGATTTTCCATTAATCCCATAATATACGCCCCACTGATTCTTCCGTCGGTTTTCCTCCGCAATACGGACATGGTAAATGATAAGATTCCTCATCGCTCAATCTTTTCATCACGCCTCCGCACTTTGAGCATTTGTGAATTCGCTTTTTTAGAATCTTATATTCTTCCTTCAGATCATACGCCATTACATATGGTCTGTTAGCCAGCTCCTTATCAGATCTTAGATTATATTTTATTTTTAATGTACTCACATCCTTCGGTACGTACAGGGACAACCCTTTTTCAACATTCCAGTGACCGCATTTTTGACAGGAATAGACATAATCCTCTGCATCAAAGACTACAAACTCATCCTTCTTATACAGGGCTTTCCACTCCTCTCCATACTTTCCTTTATTGATGGCTTTAGCCGTATTTTGGTATTCAATCGGAAAATTAAATCCAATTCCCCACGAAGCACCATATTCTTTTTTGCACTTACTGCATCTAAAAAATACTCCGTCTCCCATAATCTATAAAACTCCCTTCTGCTCACATAACTTTTTTTATCCTTTCGGCTTATACGCCCAAACAATTTCATCCGGATTTACCGACACTCCTGGCCCGCCGGTAAATCGTAAATCAGTATTATAGGCTTGCCTTAATCTCTGCAAAACCTTCACCATTGCATATGTATCCAAACCACAATACTTAAGCAAATTCGCTCTTAAAGAGGCAATCTCTTCCGGAGTCTTCTGTGCCATTGATAAAAATGCTGCCGATGCTTCTCCGCCGTTATGCACCTGTTCCAGGTTGTGATAATCCATCTCCGGGTCATCCGGATATAATGCCGGGAGAACGTACTTGATGGAATACGACCCCTGCATTGCTTCGGAATAATAATCCCCTTTTTGGAATGGAGTCATAATATCATGCATATTGTCACGAATATCTAACAAATGCTCTGCTAAATCCGGGAAATGTGCCGCAAGCTCTTTCAGTCTCGTCTGCTCAAAGGACATATTGTAGGCAAGCGAACACGCTCCCATCGGAATATCCTCACATAAACGCCTCGCTATTGCTCTACGGGGATCCGTGCCTTCCTTTGCAAGAAATTCTTTATGTTCCAGGCGACCGTCTTCATACTCGATATGAAGCGAGTACTGGAAGGGAATCTGCTCATAAGGTTTTTCATTTTCATATTCCGGAACCGCATGCTGACAGGTTTCAAAATCCAGATGATATAAAGGATACGTCAGTGTATCCAAAAAGGCCCCTATCGCCTTTCCGTCAATATGATCCGGCAGATGCTTCGTTGCATAATCCACCTGGAGTTTTTGCTTCGGCGAAAGTTTAATAGCATTCTCCAAAACATCATCAAAGGATATGATTCCCTGATGATAATAGTTAAACATCTTCGACTTGTTCATGTTACTGATATCAAAAACCGAAGGTGTCGGAAGATGCTTCCAGCAATACTCCTTAAATGCGCATTCATACGGACTTAAGCAGCATAAATCAATATCCTTCACGGGCTCATAGTCCTGCAAAGCCACCGCCCTCATATGCGCTATCTGATCCTCAATATACGGATATCTGTCTTCCGCATCTGTCGTCAAATCTTCAAGAATAAATAATCCTTGTAAATCCAACTCTCCGTGCCGCACATACTGGTTGTTAACATACAAAAGACATACACGTTTTACGTTGATTCCGCACTTGGTAAGCACGTAATTCTGAAAAGCAACGTCTTCTCTGTAAATATCCTTAATCTCCGTGGAACTCTTTACTTCTACTATGTCCCAGCCTTTCCCGTTCTTATGAAGAATGTCTACAGCACAGTAAAGCCCTTCGTAAATAAAACTGGCTTCGGTGATATTCTCGGCTCCACTCTTCATAAGATTTTCCGTAACATCTGTCATGTGCTTCTTATCAGGGACGATATCCACTTCATCGTACTTGCCGAAATACCCTCTGGCTATTTCTCCGACAATACGTCCATTAACTAACACTGTGTCGTCCTCTGCCTTCCCGGATGCTTCCTCCGGCTTATTCTTGGAAAGCCAGAGAATCTTCGGACACTGAAGCCCCTGACAATATCTCGACTTACTTAATCCATAGTTTTCTGCCATTTCCTTCTCCCCCGCTATTTCAAAATCCCAGTATCGCCAACAATTGAACGGATATACCGAATCAGTTTTTTCCACTCTTTCGGATAAGCATTTTCTCCGGAAACTATAATCGGCTTCCCCTCTTCGGTCTCATATCGCAGACTCCAGCTCTCACCGTCCAAAACCATATATCCTTCCGGTTCATAGTTTTTCTTCCAGCCTTCAATATGCAACAACTCCATCTTTTTGGAAAAATCTTCAACCGACACTTCGCTTACCCCATTTGAATCATCCGATGGAAAATGAGCCGTTCCATCCGGATTAAATTCCACCGGTTTAATCTCAGTGCTAAATAAATCCTTCTTGTAATGAAGTTTCCCGTCTTCTGCCCATATTTCAATCTCTGCGGAACCCATCATTCTGGCTGTATTCAGCTCAATTTTAAGTCTTTCAAACATTATTATTCCCCCTCTTTCTTCTCAGATGTAGCCACAGGTGTTACGATTTCATCGCCAACCGTTTCGCCTTCTGATCTTAACTCATCCACCCTCTTCACTACAATCTGCAAAATCTCCTTCGGAATCAACAGTCCCAGACCAAACGGATTAATCACCACTCCCTCTGCTCTGTCGCTGTGAAGACCGCTTGCCAGCACATCGTAGATTGGCATATTCACATGGATATTCGCGCTCAGCTGTTTATTGATCTCTTCTTCATCCGTATAGAGCGGTATCCACTCCTGCCCGTTTCCGTTGCTGACGGTATCAATTCGAAGGCGCATCTCCTTGTTTAATGTAAATGTATCTCCTTCGGTCAGATTATCAAAATCCAGGGTCTGCATTACACCATTCACATCAACCATAGCCATCGGAACTTCTCCGTCTTCCATCATTCGCTGTGTAAGGACATTGAATAGCCGGAACAGATTCTGTTCGCTTCTGTCATTGGCAAAATCTTCCGCCGCCATTTTGATGTAACGATTGTACTTATAGGATTCCGGTTGCATTTCGCCTTTGACAAAATCCTGAAAAGCACTGCAAACCTTACTCATATCATCTTCCAGATACTGAACTCCTTTTGCGATGATACCAACCGGCACTCCGTACATTGCATCTGCCATGGCACCCGCAATTGCTGCAATGGTATCCGTATCTCCTCCTAAAGATACCGCATTTCTTACCACGTCTTCATAGGATTCCCCTTCGAAGAAGGAAACCAAAGCCTTCGGCAGGGCATCCTGACAGGATTCGTCATGTTTATGAAGCGGTCTCAATTCATCAACACTCTTCGATAAATCATATCCGAATTCTTTGATGACATATTCTTTGATCTTTTCTTTGGCTACGCCGTTTCTTGCCAAAAACATCACGGCTGCCGTACATTCAGCGCCCTTGATTCCTTCCGGATGGTTATGACTTACTTCTGCAGTTGCTTTTGCCACTTCACGGGTTCTTTCCAAAGAATCGTAAATCCAGCCAGTTCCAGACACTCTCATCGCCGATCCGTTTCCCCAGCTGTTATAAGGCTCAGGGTTCTTAGAATGCACCCAGTAGATAAATCTCGCCCCGTATCCTGCATTCGGGTACTTACGTCCCCACTTCTGCATGGACTTCACGCACTCTGCCTTGATGGTTTTGACATCCGCATCCTTTCCGGCATTCATAAGTGCTTCCATAACTGCAATTGTCATAACGGAATCATCCGTCCAGTTGCACTTATCCGTCAGAAGTTCAAACTCCTTCTTCCAAGGTCCGCGGTCAAATTCAAATCTGCTTCCGATAATATCTCCAAAAATCGCTCCGTACATTGTTTCGTCCTCCGTTTTTTCGTTTCACTGTCAACTCTGTTCCTTTGATGAGTTAATCATACAACGAAAGTCCGGTTTTGATGTCTCCCGGCGGGAGACACTTTCAAAAAATGAACCACTAACCCGTTTCGGGTTGACCCCATGGCCCGTTGGTCCAAAATGCAAACGGACAACAAGTTTCCCTGTTGTCCGAATTCTTTAATTTCCAAGTTGCGGTTGATTGCAAACATATAACATCTCATTGATTTCACCGATATTGTACTGCCCCTGTAAAATACACTGAATCACCAGTTTATCCCGCTTATTGTACGGATTGAAAGCCATATCCGCACTTGCCAGCAGTTCCTCGGCTTCTTTCAGATTAAGTTTCATTCCGATACAAAGTCCCAGGACTGCTTTCTTCTGCGGGTGCTTCGTATCCCCTGTAAGCATTTTAGAAAAATTTTTTGAAGTAATGTTAGAGCTTTTATAAACAACAGGACTGCTCAAATCTTTTTCCACTAGCAATTTCATCAGATGGTCCTGAAATGCCGTATCTTCCTTCTTGTCCTTCATATAAAGGCTCTTATCGAAAGTTTCTTCGGTAAGCTTTTTTCCTTTCGGTTTAAAGGAATCCTCATCATCTTCCGGCAATCCTCCCGTAGGATATACTCGGTTATTCCGATAAACTGTTGAATTTTCGCCTTCAAGCGATTCATAATACTCAAGTTCTGACCGGTATCTTTCTCTTTCCCGCTCAAAGTCCTTTTTCGAGATGCCGTATTCTTTTTGATGAATCTTAATGACATCTTCATCATCAATATACGATTCCACCTGGAAGAACAGGTTTCGTGAAAGCCTGAAAGCACTGTCATCAAAAACAACCAGTTTTACATTCATCTCCGTATCTTCCCGCATCAGAAAACTGCTGATTTCATTCATGGCAATCTTTAATGCTTCTGACTTCGGAAAATGATATACACCGGTAGCAATAAGCGGAAAAGCAATACTCTTACATCCAAGTTCCGCTGCTTTATCCAATGACTTTCTGTAACAGCTTCGAAGGACATCAAACTCTCCCTTGTCACCTCCGTTCCATGCCGGACCGACTGTATGAATAATATATTTTGCTTTCAATCCAAAAGCAGGCGTAACCGCAATATCACCCCTGACAATTTTTCCGATCTTTTTCCGTTCTGCCAAAAGTTCTTTTTCACCAGCAGCCTTGTAGATTGCCGCATCCGATCCCGCACCGATTATCGGTTGTGGATTAGCGGTATTCACGATGGCATCTGCTTTTACTTTTGTTATATCGTTACGAATGATTTGAAATGGCATAGGCTTACTCCGTTATAAATCTTATAATATGCGCGAAAAGACCGAATAATTATTACTAATCTGTCCCGGATTGCAAAGAACTGCAAATACAACCCGATCAAACACCTTCGGGAACTCTGCGAGCGTTGTTTTATACGCTCTTGCTACAACCTCCGGATTATTCTGAAATGCTCCACATCCAAAAGCACCTAAAACCAATGTATCTGCACCTTTATATGCGGCTACAGTTAGCATATGAATTGCTCTCTTTACATGATATCCGAAAAGTTCCGCATCATTCATATACGTTCCACCGCCAACAATAGGGGCATATTGATTTGATCTATCCCTTAAATCCGGAGCAGCAATCGTAATCACATCCACACTTACCCAGTCTTCTTTGGGTAATCTTTTTGGAAACTCCTCATCCGTTTTACAGATTACCACTCCTTCCGTATAAATCAGGGAATCCGAAGCCTTCGGTGTGTTTTTCTTCTTGTGATAATCATAAAACTCCTTGAGAGAATTACGATATAACAAGGGATATAATGTGGATGTTCGACACAAACATTCTTCCTGTGCACTTGCACCTTTTACGACTCCACCGCCGGGACAGAACGCATTGGCAAAATTCATAACAGCAATCTTACTGTTCGGTCTTTCTTTGTATAAGCGCATCGCTGCTTCAAAAGATCTTTCTCCGGTTACAGTAACCGTCTGTCCTTTGACATTAGACGCATCAAATGCAGGATAGTTATCTTCATAGAAAATCTCAGTTGCCTTCTTTGCTTTCTGAATTGATGCAATCAAATCCGGATCCATTGAACACCAGCTCTGCGTATCCTGAAATACAGCCACTCGATCGGCAGGGGTACTTTTCTTAAATGACTCTTTCTTCGTCTCTTCTGTGTTATTATTGACATCTACTATGTATTTTTGTCCGTTCTCATCTACTACTCGATGCTTAATCTCTTTTTCAGAAGATTTATTTCCGAGTATTTGACTCATAAAATCGTTTTCTGAAACATGTACATCAAATTCTTTTACACTGTAAAACGCTTTAGACACTGCGTCATATTCCGGCTGAGTAAAAGCACATAATTTCACATCTGCATCATAATCAGGGTGCGTAGCCACAAAACTTCGAACTGCTGCAAGACACTTCTTGGCCGAAGTCACCGCAGGCTCTTTCAAACTTTCTCCAAATATACCGGAGCTGATTAATGGAAATGAGATACTGTGATAACTATTGTCTTTCATTACAACCAAGGAGTTGTAATATGCTTTTGTTAAATTTTCTAACAAAGCATCCTTATTTCTAAAATCCGGTCCTACAGCATGAATAATTGCCTTGGCATTAGTAAGACCAAAAGACGGTGTAAGAACTGCCTCTCCGTCTTCCAGCGGCCTTTTACACTTATTGCATGCTTCCGTAAGCTCCGCATATCCAGCCTTTTTAAAAATCACTCCACAGATTCCTCCTCCGGCCGCAAGATAGCAGTTGGCCGCATTTACAACGACATCTGCAGTCTGATCGGCACAGGAGCCACGAATTAACTCAACTTTTATCATAGCTTCAGCTCCTCTATCTCTTCCTTCATCAAAGAAGCCATTTTCCTTACTTCTTCTTTGTCCAAATCATCTTCGAAATAATATTTAAACGTCTGCAACACTATTTCGGTAATTTCTTCTACTGAGCTGTCCTTTGTAATCAGCTTTCTAATCGCTTCTATTTCGATATCATACTCATTTTCAGGACTGTACCAGTCAAGAATATGCGCGAAATCATTTCTATCAAGATATTTTTTTATAACCGCTGAAATCGGGTCGTCTTTGTAAATCTCAAATGCCTTATTCGTCCAAGTAGCCGTAGTAACCGTAGTTTCTTCCGGAATAATGTCCGGAACGAATCTTTCGCCATCATCATCAACTATAAGACATTTTTCGTTATAATCCCTCCGAATCACTTCTACCTTCTCGACACCATTTTCTGATGTTCTCTGAACAATAATGCGAAAGGGAGATAATCCTCCAAGAGAATCCCACGCAAACACCTCTGATTCATATAATACTTCTTTCTTCATAATCATTATGCTCCTTTCTTCGAATTAGCATACGCATAGTCAGCATCTTCTTTTGTCCAGCACCCATTTACAGAATACAAACTTGTGCTCAACATAATACTTTCAATGGCATATTCCGCACTTTCACCCATCTCCATATAGCCATCAATTATGGTAGACGCATAGGCGATTGAAATTTCCGACATAGGTGAATACCTCTTTGACTGCTTATTTGTAAATGTAATTGCAGGAATTCCCATAATATCAGCAAGTTCTATGGTATCAGGATACCAGTTCGCACCTCTGCCTTCTTGTCCGTGAATATGATTCACCTGACTTTTTTTAATCAGATACGCTCTTGCAATGGTATACCCGCCATGAGTTACATCAAGGAAGGAAACTGCGGAACCTTCCCAGGATCCTTGATTATAATTTGAGAAATACATATCATAAGGTATCTCAATTCCTACAGATTCTGTCGGCAGTGTATCATCCTCACAGGGAAGATAATCCTTTCCGTTTCTTTCATAATAACCACCTTCCAGGTAGTATTTGAAACGTTCAAAACTCATGTTGGAACCATATGCTACATACCAAACATATTCATTCTTGTAAGGCTGTGATTCATATGGAATTGTCATGCATCCATTTACAGAACCAAGATAAATGTATACATATGCCTCAACACGTTCAGTAAGGCAATAGCCTTGGACCGTGACCTTTTCCTTCTTGTAAAGAACGCCTTCTCCTTCGAGGCTGTCGATACGATTCAGCTGTTCCCTGCTGACCTTGTAAACCTCACCTTTTACACGGCCGTTTCCTTTTACAACGCCGGGGAAGTATCCTAGTTCGAACATATCAAACCCTTCAATTTCTCCCCTCATCTCGGGTTCTGCGGGAGCAAGGAATCTTTCATAATTGCTCTGGCCTTTAAGAAGTGTTCCGTATACAAATATAAATGCTTCGTTCTCAGGATTTACAGAATGTTCAATTGTTTTAGTAGCGTAAAGTAATGTTGTTTTCATATTGGTGACCTCCGTTTTGGGTTGATTGGTTAACTGTTGAACTAATCATAACCGAGATCACTTTTAAAAAATGTACAACGGGTGTGCCACTTTTTATTCGTACTCAAGACTGTCTACAATGAAGTCGAATTCCGATAAAGGCGCATCCAGCCTGATTCCGTCCTCCGTAACAACAATGTATTTGCCGGCTTTGTCCGGTTTAATACGGCCGACGTATTCTTTATCTTTCCAGAAGAACCTGCACTTCCTGCCGCTTTTCATCAAATACATCACAATCCCTTCTCGACGATATGCCAATTCTTTATCACTGATATAATCGTTTCCTCCTCCCGGTCTTTCAGTATCCGGATACAGTTTATCAAAAGCATAGTCCGATAACTGGGACTTTATACGATCTGAAATCATGTGTATCATATCCGCATTCGGATCGTTTTTTTCCACTATACGATCCATATAAACTGTAAGCGCATATGTTTCTGTCAATGTAAGAGGAAGAAATATCGGATGAACCGTAGTTTTATAATAAAATTTCCTTCCCTGTTTCTCTTTGACAACCCGTATCGTAGAACCAAGTACTTCAATACCATCCTCTAACTGCTGCAAATCTGAATCTACGGTCCGCCTGTCTATATCGAATTTCTCAATTATTTCAGCCTTGGTTCTTGGCTCATGCAGATATTTAAGTATCTGCAGTTGCCGCTCAAAGGCATAATCATAAAAACGTTTCTCATACAAAGCGGAATCTACTCTTTCAACGTATCTTTTTTCTTTTAAGAAATCATAAAATCGCACAATAATACGTCTTGTGGATTCCCGGGCAGTCTTCAATCCAACCACGTAATCATCAATTGCTTCGATACTGTCAAAAAAAACCATTTTTGCCGAAAGATTGTCGTGAAAACGTGTCGGATTATTGACGTTTATGCTGTATCGATTGCTGTTCCAAAATTCATCAAACCATCTTTGAAAATTCATGTTCATGTCTCCTAAACACCGGTCTCCACGGTAATGTGGCTTCCGTCCTTGGATTTCTTAACCTTAATCTGTTGAGGGATATTTTCCATCAGTTCTTCTCTGTGGCTGATAATACCAACAAGCTTATTTGCATTGGACAGATTAATCAGAATATCCATTGCATTATCAATGGATTTGCGATCAAGTGTACCGAATCCTTCATCCACAAATA
>Ga0310691_10004965_pt1 | contig 14765 bp, 10 predicted proteins | sample 176DNAGHGlowgp2_FD_203887 | JGI IMG/M metagenome (GOLD analysis project Ga0310691, IMG submission 203887) | Sheep rumen microbial communities from Palmerston North, Manawatu-Wanganui, New Zealand - 1766 DNA GHGlow gp2 (v2) (version 2) | ecosystem: Host-associated > Mammals > Digestive system >... | reverse complement strand
ATTGGAAGATGTGAACACTTCATCGTACACCTTAGTATTTAAAACCTCCGGAACAAAGCCGGCTCCTATGCCCTGTATTTTATGAGCACCGCTTTTTCCTTCTGAAAGAACAGGAGAATCCTCCGGTTCAAGAGCAACAACCTTTATTTCTGCATTCTGCTTTTTAAGGTACTCTCCTACACCCGTTACTGTTCCGCCTGTACCCACACCTGCAATGAAAACATCTACCTTTCCGTCAGTATCTCTCCAGATTTCAGGTCCTGTTGTCTCTCTGTGACTTGCTGGATTAGCCTCATTCGTGAACTGTCCAGGAATAAAGCTGTTTGGTATTTCTTTAGAAAGCTCCTCAGCCTTTGCGATTGCGCCTTTCATTCCCTTTGCCCCTTCGGTAAGTACAAGCTCAGCGCCGTATGCTTTAAGGATATTTCTTCTCTCAACGCTCATGGTTTCGGGCATTGTGAGAATTATCCTATAGCCTTTTGCAGCAGCTATCGAAGCAAGGCCTATTCCTGTATTTCCGCTTGTGGGCTCAATTATTACAGAGCCTTCTTTTAAAAGTCCCTTCTTTTCCGCATCTTCTATCATATATTTAGCAGCGCGGTCCTTAACACTTCCGGTAGGATTGAAATACTCAAGCTTTACCAGAATTGTCGCATTTAATCCAAGCTCTTTTTCTATATTCGTAACCTCAACAAGTGGGGTGTTTCCAACTAGTTCTATTGCATTTTTAAATATGTTAGCCATGATTTTTGTCTCCTGTATTATACTGCTGCAAATCCTTTTTCAAGATCTGCGATTATATCATCGATATGCTCCGTTCCGATAGAGAGACGGATTGTTGACTTGTTGATACCCTGATCGGTAAGCTCTTCGTCTGTAAGCTGTGAGTGAGTTGTAGATGCAGGGTGAATAACAAGGCTCTTTACATCAGCAACATTGGCAAGAAGTGAAAAGATCTCGAGATTGTCGATAAATCTCCATGCTTCTTCCTGACCGCCCTTTATATCAAATGTAAAAATGGATGCGCCGCCATTCGGGAAATATCTCTCATAGAGCGCATGGTCGGGATGATCTGCTAGAGACGGGTGATTAACTTTTTCTACCTTCGGATGATTTGCGAGAAACTCCACTACTTTCTTAGTATTTTCAGCATGTCTGTCAAGACGAAGTGACAAAGTCTCTGTTCCCTGAAGAAGAAGGAATGCATTAAAAGGTGAAATTGTCGCACCGGTATCTCTTAAAAGAATTGCTCTTATGTATGTAACAAAAGCTGCAGGACCAACTGCATCGTAAAATGATACTCCATGGTAGCTCGGGTTAGGAGCAGCGATGTTAGGATATTTTCCGCTTGCTTTCCAATCGAATTTGCCGCTTTCAACAATGATGCCGCCCAGAGTAGTTCCATGACCTCCGATGAATTTGGTTGCAGAATGAACAACTATATCTGCGCCATGTTCAATAGGTCTTATAAGATATGGTGTACCGAATGTGTTATCGATCACAAGGGGAAGTCCATGCTTATGTGCGATCTCAGCTATCGCATCAATGTCCGGGATATCGCTGTTTGGATTACCAAGTGTTTCAAGGTAAATAGCTCTTGTATTATCCTGAATTGCATTTTCCACTTCGCTCAAATTGTGAGCATCAACAAAAGTTGTTGTTATGCCGTACTGGGGAAGTGTGTGTGCAAGCAGGTTGTAGCTTCCTCCGTAAATTGTTTTCTGAGCAACAATGTGTCCGCCGTTTGCAGCAAGTGCTTCTATCGTATATGTGATCGCTGCTGCACCGGATGCAAGTGCAAGTGCTGCGCTTCCTCCTTCAAGTGCTGCGATTCTTTTCTCAAGTACGTCCTGTGTTGAGTTTGTAAGTCTTCCGTATATATTTCCCGCATCAGCAAGACCGAATCTGTCTGCTGCATGTTTACTGTTATGAAAAACATAAGAGGTAGTCTGATATATCGGAACTGCTCTTGAATCTGTTGCAGGATCTGCCTGCTCTTGTCCAACGTGTAACTGTAATGTCTCAAATCTGTATCCGCTCATTTTCAAATCCTCCTTATTCCCGCCAATGTTTTGTTCCGGGTTTTTTATTCAATCTTGTTTTGTTGGATTTATATTACAATCCGGAGCGCGACTTGAAAATTCGCTTAAATTTATCGCTCGTGATAAACATTACTTATAACATTTTTATATCTCTTTGTATTTAGTTAATTCATCTATATATGCCTGACCGTATACCGACATCTTACTTCCTATCCTCGTGATATAGCCTATTGTAAGAGGATCCTCTTCTTTAAGTTTTATCGCCACAAGACCTCCCAGGATCACATCATCACCTGAGAGCATTCCGGAGCCTATGGAATATCCTCCAAGCTCTGCGATTATTTCCATAGATGTTGCTCTGTCATCAGATTTGACCATCTTTTTAAAATCATAATCCGCCATAGCTTCCTCATTCAGATACAGATTGCTGTCGTCACTTTGATCAAAGGAAACCACAGGATAGTCTTCAAGTTCTTCTATTGATATCTCTTTTCTTCCCGCAAGTTTATGCCCTTTCCACACGTAGATATAAGTCTCTCTTATCATAAGAGGCGTAAACTCAAGCTGATATTCTTTGAAGAGCTTCTTCATAAGTGCCTCGTTTGCACCCGAAAAAGACACTATTCCGACTTCGCTTTTTAGTGTCCTTACATCCTCAAGTACCTCTTTTGTCTTGGTTTCATGTATTGAAAAGATGTACTTACCGGGATCCATCTTTTTTATTACGTCCGTGAAAGCCCTTATTGAAAAGTTATAATGCTGAGTGGATACTGAAAACCTCTCTTTATCACTGTCTTTTGATAAATACCTGTCTTCCAGAATTTCATACTGCGCTAGCGCCTTTTTAGCATAGATAATAAATTCCCTACCTTCATCAGTTAGTGAAATTCCTTTGTTTGTTCTCTCAAAAATAAGAATCCCCAGCTCATCCTCCAGCTCTTTGATGCTTGCAGACAGCGCAGGCTGCGAAACATATAGTTTTCCTGCAGCTTCCCTCATAGATGATGAGGCTGCAACTTCCAGTACATACTTGATCTGTGTAATATTCATAGCCTTCCCCACTTTTCCTACCAAGTTGGTATAGAATGATTTACTTGAGGGCTATTATATATTATTTCACACAGCCATGTCCACATGTTGCACGGTTCCTACGCCTCCGCTTTCCTTAAGGTAAATTCCGGTAGACTGTATCACCGCTTTGGTATCATTCGTTTCTGCATCATTTAAGTGGTGCTGAGTTGTTGCATGTCCTAAGTAGATAGCGCCTACATCCGCATCCTTAAGATTCATAAGTATATCTTTTCCCTCGGAATCCTTGAACCAGATCTGCAGCTTATCAAAAATCTCATCATTCTCATCTATCCAGCCGTTTTTGTCTTTGTCATAGCCTGCAAGGTCTTTGAAGCCATCTCCGGATTTTGTTCCGAAAAGCTCATAACCACTGTCTATTTTGCCGTTTCCGTTTTTATCATAGGCAAGAAAACCTGAATTTCTGTTAAGTGCTGAAATTTCCTCTTCTTTCCCGTCCTGGTCTATATCAAATCTAAAAGTCATATCTGATACACTTGCCACATTTTCGCCTACGTTTATAACAAGCGGGTCGCATAATCTGACGCTTCTTGCTGACAGATTGACCTTGGTATAGCTCATAAACTCTCTGGACATATCCACATTTACTCCAAAGCCAAGCTCCCTTCCGTCCGCTGTTTTGGCTATCCCCGCAGCACTAAAGGAAGTGTACTCGCTTTCTGCAACAAAATGCTCAGCCTGAGTTACTGAGAGCATCGTCTGGTTCTGTGATGATGCCCCTCTTTGACCGGACGAAGCAGCCCCCATCGAAGATACTCCAATAGCAGCCCTTGTAAAACTCATATGACTTTGACTTTGTTTTCCCATTTTTATGAGCGAAGACTGATTTTCTATCTGCCTTTCCAGATTTGATATTGCTCTTTTACTTCCGCCAAGTGTTCTAAGCATCTTAAGAAGCATCTTTAGGGTTTCAAGCGCAGATTCATACTCATCCATCATGTCCTCATTAGCTTTTTGCTTTGCTTCAAAGACGCTAAAAACTTGCTGCCCCTGGCTTGATATAGTAACCTGAGCCGCCTCTGCTTCCAGCTCATTTTCAGGTCTACTCTTTTCCTCAGTATCCTTGCTCTTACCACTTTTTGACGCAAGGTACTCATCCCTTGTCATTCTGATATTTCTAAGTACATTAATTTGCTCTGTTGAAACTGCCTTCCGATCGGAAGTCATAGCGACACTACTCTCAGCTATCTTCATAATGGTATCCTCCTTGATAACCTGTGCAACAGCACTAAAACCTGCTTTGCCTGCTTTCCTTATGGTCTGCCCACCATTTTAAAAAAGCATTAAGGGCATCCTTGCCCCTTTCTATTTTTATCGGATACTTTATCAAAATCTTTAGACCCTTGAGTGCTTTTTTCTTTTGTGTGCGGGTAACTGTTTTGATAGAAATGTATATACGAAAATGATATTATATATGATGTTTGAAATGAAAAAAGTTCAACTTCTTATATGGGGAAAAGGGAGAGAGTTCTAAAATGGGGAGCACATATAAAAATGGTATTTATCGTTCTGTAATATGTGGCATTATCGCATTTATCAATGCCATCTGTACGCAGGCAATTTTAACTCATGCCTGTTTTGGGTGGGATTATCTGCAGAGAAAAAGCTGGCTACTTATGTTTTTATCCGGCTTTGTAGTTGCTGTTATCTTTTCCGGTCTACTTGATTTTTTATCCTCAAAAAAAGGACTTGTATTTAAGTCTAAAAAGATATTTATCATATTACCTTTTCTGTTTTTTATCTGCTGGCTTCCGTACTTTATAGTCTATAGTCCCGGACTTGTAAACTACGATACAGTCAATCAGGTTCTGGACTTCTTGGATGGAGTATCTCCTGTTCCTTTTGGATTTGTTAATGGGCAGGAAGAAGTTGTTGCGCTATTTAATGCGCACCACCCTGTTCTTGTGACGATAATCTTCGGTACCTTTATAAAAATCGGCATTTTACTGGGAAATCCCGCAATCGGACTAATGCTGTATATCACGATACATATGATTCTGGCAGCTGTTATCTTTAGCTTTGCCATTAAATATGTCACTGATCTTTCAGGTACTTTTGATGGAGTAAGCGCTTTACTTGTAACCTTTTTCGCGCTTTGTCCTATAATCCCTTACTATGTTTGCATAATGCTCAAAAATTCGCTTCATTCATTAATTGCAGTAATATATGTCTTAATTTATCTAAGAATGGCATTAAAACCGGGCGACCTCTCTGCCAAGGAAAAAGTACTATGGTTTGTTTCTTCCATTCTGTTACCCCTTACGCAAAATACCGGATTCTATCTCGTAATCCTGACCAGCATTCCGCTTATCATTAAAAACTGTGCAAACAACAGGAAATTTGTGGCAAAGACTCTTGCAACAGTATTCATAATGATGATGATACTCACCAAAGTAGTTTATCCGTTTTTCAATATTTTTCCCGGCGGCAAACAGGAAATGCTTGGTACTTTGTTCCAGCAGACCGGCCGATATGTACGCGACTATGGCGATGAAGTTACAGAGGATGAAAAAAAGATCATATCTTCTGTTGTAGATTTTGACGTTCTTGTAAATGATTTTAAATTTGAATCAACAGATGCTATTAAGGCATCCTATAACCTTCATGTGACAAAGAAGGAATTATCAGATTATTATAAAGTATGGCTTCGGCAGGGACTACGGCATCCCGGTGCATACTTTAGAGGAGTTCTTCCCATTTGCGGACAGTTTTTTGCAATGGGATATGATGTGGGAATATTCGATCATATTCCTGCTGCTGAAAATATCGGAGTCTGGGCGCAGATGAAACACAGCTTTTCGGATGAGGTGCGATCAGTCTTTACCAGCTGGTATTACTGGATCAGATCCTTCCCCTTCATCAATATATTGTTTCAGCATGCGCTCTATGCGCTGTGGATTCCAATGTATGCTGTTTATAGAAAGCTAATTTCAAAAAATAAGAGCTTACTGTTTATCATGCCGTTCATTGTTAATGATCTGTTCTTGATAGTAAGTCCTATGGGATATTCAAGATATGCTTTATCAATGATATTTACGGGACCGTTTTTACTTTATCTGGTTTTCAGGATGGAAGAATTTGCTATAAAAAAATGAGGAATATTCCAAAGGGAAGTATTCCTCATCTCTTTTATCCACTTCCACTATTTAGCCGTTATTTAGGTGTATTACCCATCCGGCATCTGTTGAACTATCTGCTTCTGTTTCTTCTTCATCCTGCGCCTTATTCACTATATCTCTAAGGTCTGACGGGATCTTGTCTACATCAGTTATTACAACAGTATCTGAAAAAATATTGCCTATCGACAGGGTTGCCAGATCCGATGATTTCTCACTCTTTACTGCTTCATTTACATGATACAAATCATATGGAATAGCATTTTCGACCGTTTCCTTTATGTCTTTTCTGTCTTCAGAGCTCCATTCATAGTCATCTTCTCCGGAATAAACAGTCATATCAATAACTGATGCCTTTTCATATCCATCTCTCCATTCCACAGGAAGATTTTTGGAGGAAAGAAAAGCCTTTGTATTTGTAAAAGAAGGAAATACATAAAAATTGTAAATTTCCATTCCGTCATATCTTTTATTTCCAAGGTTTCCCAAAATTGTATACTCTATAAGCGGAGACTCCTTTTTAAGATCGTCAAAGTTCTGGGAATAGATATCCTTTTTTAGTGCTTCAAGCATCTCTTCGCGCTCAGATAAAGATAATTCTTTTATATGTGATCCTGTGATATCAGTATAATTTAAGGCATAAAATTCATCAGGCGTAGAATCCAGGATTCCAAAGCAGGCATTCTTAAATTCCTCTGTATTAAAGATTTGTCCGAAATTATCAAGTATTGCCTCATCACTCATGTCGACATAGAATTTTCTGTCTACTGTCTTTCCGTTTTTCATGTGCCAGCGGAAACTAATCTCCCTAAGTGTCGCATTTTCATCATAAGAGTATGAATCATTGTTACTAAAAATCTTTTCAAAGCGAATCTCTTTTGTTTTCTTTGCTCCGGCAAGTTCGATCGGCTCAATATTTGACATATCGCTAAGGCGCATATTTTCCATAACTCTGCCATCCTTACCCATATTATACATATATGTCCCATCATTAGATAACATGCAAGTCCTAAGATTATCAAATATCATGTCTGTTGTCACTGCGCAGCTCTCTACTCTGTCAGTATTCGGAAGCCAGCAGTCATAACCAAATAAATCAAAGATGAAGACTGCAACCAAAAATGCACTTACAGCTCCTGCAAGAGCACTTGATGGTATGTGCTTCATACTGGCTTTAAAGTCAAATTCATAGATAGTCTCCATCACAATATGCGTTACAACTACTCCGCACAAAACTCCAAATACAAGACCGAAAACCTTATCACTTAATCCATAGAACAGAAGTCCAAATGAGAGGGAAACTGCTATCATGATCGCAATTTTTATTAAAGGCTTAGTAACCTTAAATGCCATCGCTTTTCCTGCTGCCTCGGATGGTCTTATTGTATTTAAGTATCTGCAGACAAAATATAAAACTATTGAAAGCACGCAGATAACAGCGAGTTCAGGAAGTACATTTATAGGGTAACTTACTGTTTTTATCTCCTGCATCTTAGCTATGATTTCAAATATAGGTCCAACCGGGAAATATTCTAACCATGATGACTCTTTTTCAAAAACCGAATAGGAAATGAAAAATGCCTGCTCATATAATTGAATAATAAAAGTGTAGAAGCTTATAAGTCCGTAAAAGACCATTGTTCCCAAAAAAGCAACAACTATGTGCCCTGTCAGAACTGCTGCAAGGATCGCAATCATATAAAGGAAAACATATTCAGCAATTACAGTAAATGCTGATAAAAGATAAGCTCCGATCGTGTTCCACAGGACGAATCCGTTTGCAATACCTATGATCAGGGTAATTATATTGCATATTATAAAAGGAACTGCAAATACAAGGATCCCGTTTACGCACATTATGTCAAAAAGTTTGCTTCTCTTCATTGGAAGTGCGCCATACAAGTCGCTCATTTTAGAATCACTAAGATATGAAAATCCCTGAAGGGCATTCACTACCGCAAGCCCAAAAACTATGATAACAACAGGTGCTGAAGGCGCAGATACATTTTGAAAAAATGCACGCCTTATATCTTCTATAACTGCCAATTCATGTTCAAGCCTGTACTTATAGCGACTTATAAGAAGCATGATAAAAACTATCTGTGCAAAAAAGTTAGCTGCAATTGATAATGCTATCGGCCAAAGCCTTCTTTTTCTGTTTTCTTTACATAAATCAGCAAATGATCTTTTTGATGTCATATCCCTCTACCCCCGTTTCACTTATGAATATCTCCTCCAGAGAAAGTGGCAGCATCTCCATATATATCGGGCTCTCTTCCATAAGAACCTCCCTTGTCTCTTCCTCAGTCCCCCTTACTGTAAGCGTCACAAGTTTTCCCCTGTTCTCTTCTGAAATCACGCACAGCCTCTTCATTACGCGCTCTTTACTCTCATCATCCCTGAATACGCACTGAAGCTTGTGCACATCGGCCTTGGCATCATCAAGGTTCTTGGACAAAATTATTCCGCCCTTGTGAAGAAGGCCCACTGTATCACATATATCCTCAAGTTCTCTTAGGTTATGCGATGCAATAACCGGTGTGAATTTCCTTGTTGCCATCTCGCCTGCAAAAATGCTCTTAACCGCCTGCCTCATAACAGGATCAAGTCCGTCAAAGGTTTCATCGCAGTATAGATATCTGGTCATTGAAGACAGCCCCAGAATAATACTTAACTGTTTCTTCATTCCCTTTGAAAATGTCCTTATCTTGCGCTTTTTTTCAAGTCCGAACTTATCCATAAGCTCTGAGAATCTCTGCATGTTGAAGCTCTCGTATACTTTCTCGAAAAAGACCGCCATTTCCAAAGGAGTTGTATTCGGGAAAAATGCTATGTCATCCGAGATATAGAAAAATTCCTGCTTTACCTTGGGATTATCAAACACAACTCTTCCGTCTATGCTTATTGTTCCTTTGTCAGGCTTTAGTATTCCTGCAGCCATTCTTAAAAAAGTGCTTTTTCCTGCGCCGTTTGTTCCGATAAGCCCAAATACCTGACCGTCTTCTATAGTCAGGTCGATTCCGCTAATAGCAATGATATCTTCAAAACTCTTTGTAAGATTTATCGCTTGTATCATACCTTCCTCCTATAAAAACTATTTCTCTTCTTTCCTGCCTTTAAAGTGTTTTTTTACAAAATCCAGAACCTCTTTTTCATCAAGGCATAATGTATCGGCCTTATTTAAAAGATTTCCCATTTCATCAAAAAACTCCTTGCGTCTCTGTGGCATTACCTGCGAAGCATTCTCCGCAAATCTCCCCCTGCCTGCTACAGAATAGCAAAATCCCCTCTGCTCAAGATTGTCATATGCCTTCTGTATTGTGTTTGGATTGATGGACAGATCCATAGCAAGCGATCTGACTGAAGGAAGTGCTTCATCCGGACCTATTATTCCGCGCAATATAAGCCCTTCCATTTTGCTTGATATCTGCTCATATATAGGACGTTTGTCCCTATAATCAATTTCAATCAGCATAAGTACCTCCTGATCTTGTGCCATAAGTGTACTATCTCATCTAGTACACTTATATAATACACATCGTCATATCCTCTGTCAACAACAATTACGATTTTTTGATAATTATTTTTTAAGAGCAATAAAAAAGCATGTTGCTCGCAACATGCTCGCGCCGAGCGCGGTTGCATTTATGCAACATATACCTTACGCGCGAGTGCGCATCCTCGCGGAGCGTTTTTTATTGAATAGGAATTTATTTCCTATTCAATAAAAAAAGAGGCCGTATATAGTACAGCCTCCCTTTGCTTTTTCGGTTTCTTTATTATCTGTATATTGAAAAATCGTTAATTACAGTTCATACAGTTCTGAATATTTTTCCTCAAGATAATCAAGGAAGTCATCAGCAGTAAGTTCTCTTCCTGTGATATCCTTGATCCACTCTGAAGGAGCAAGTCTGTCTGCTTTCTTAAATACGTTCTCCTTCATCCAGTTATTTATTGTAGCAAGATCTCCCTTTTCAACGCATCCGTTTATGTCGATCTCGTTTTTCATGCGGTTATAGTACATTGCGTTGTACATGTTTCCGATAGAATAGGTCGGGAAATATCCAAATCCTGATGTCCAGTGCACATCCTGAAGAACACCCTCTCTGTCATTTTGAGGCTCTACTCCAAGGTACTCCTTATATTTCTCTTTCCATCTTCTGGGAAGGTCTTCTACATCTATTTTTCCTTCGAACAATTCCTTCTCTATCTCGTAGCGGATTATTACGTGGAAAGTATAGGTAAACTCATCTGCCTCTGTCCTTATAAGTGAAGGCTCTACAATGTTAAGTGCCTCATACAGTTCTTTCTCAGATACACCGTCCATTACCTGCGGGAAGATCTCGCAAACCTTGGGATAGATCAGATGAACAAACTCTCTTGATCTGCCGATTCTGTTTTCATACATTCTGGAAACAGATTCATGCATACCTAGAGTCTTTCCGTCTGTTATGAAATATTCATAGTTTTCCCTGGGCTGATTGCTTTCAAACAGAGCATGACCACCTTCGTGGATAATAGAGTACATGCTTGATGCAAACTGAGTCGGGTAGTAATGAGTTGTTATTCTAGTATCGTCTTTTCCAAGGCCTGATGTGAAGGGATGCTCAGATGTGGTAAATGCACCTCTTTCAAGGTCAAATCCCAGCACATCTATAAGATACTCTGCCATCTTTTTCTGCTGCTCATCAGTAACTTCTATAGACATAAAGTCTCTGCGGATTTCTTTTTTGCTGCTCTTTATTTTTTCAAGAAGAGGAAGGAGTCTTTCCTTGCACTGTCCGAAGAGTTCATCCAGTTTTTTGGAGGTGATTCCTCTTTCATAGTCATCAAGAAGATGGTCTATTACAGGCTTTGAATCCGCATCATCTCTTAAGCTTACAGCCTCTGCATTTGCATTTTTTACCTTTAAAAGAGAGTCTTTAAATAGTGAAAAATCTGAAGCTTTTCTTGCTTCTGACCAGTCCACAAAAGCCTTATTATACACAAGCTGAAACTCCATCTGCTTTTCGGGAGTTATGTTCTTCTCCTTTTCATAAGCTCTGTGTAAGTTGTCTGCAAGTGCCTTGTCCCATTCTCCAAGCTCATCTCTGTGATCGTAGAGATAGTTTTCAGCTTCCACAAATTCATCTGCCTTGGTAAGCTTAAATGCCTGATTAGCAAGAAATGCCATTACTTCGCCCTGCTCCTCCATTCCCTTTGGTGGGCAGATTGTCTCCTGGTCATAGCTTAATACCGAAACTGCATGTCTGTATGTGTCAGCTTCACTTAAAACTTTCTTAACATATTCGAGCTTTTCCTTTAATTCGTTACTCATTTTTTCCTCCAATTTACTTTTTCGTTCCCATTTTTGTGACCTGTCATGCACCATTTACATAGGAAAATCCTCAGGTTGTTCCTTAAAGTGCATTATCATAGTGGCTGTAAGGCTCAAGTTTTTTGCCTCTATGCCAATATCACTTCTTTTTATAAAAAGAGCCTGAGAAAGCTCATTTTCATCCATCTTAATATCGCTATCTTCTGCCTCGCAGAAAAAACCAAGCAAAAGGTTAGAGTCAAATCCCCAGGGCTGACTTGCAAAATATCTTATATTCTTTACTTTAAGCCCTACCTCTTCCATTACTTCTCTTCTGACAGTATCTTCTGCTGTTTCGCCGATCTCGCAAAAGCCCGCAATTAGCGCATTCCCCTTATATGCTCTGCCGGCATATCTGGTCATAAGAATTCTGTCTTTGCAGGTAACTCCCACGATTACAGCAGGGCATATCTTTGGATATATAATATTTTTGCAGGAAGGGCATATCATTGCCCTTTCCTTGTCATAATATTCTGTCTTTGCAGCACATCTTCCGCAGAATCTGTTGTCTCTATACCACACAAACAGATGGTATGCAGTCATCCCCGCAAAACACAGATCTTTTGGATAAGCATTTCTTAAAACCCTGATATCTTCATAGGTAAATCCGCCTGATCCATCAATGTCTCCGTCATTTTCGATGTCGCTTTTTTTAAGGAAAAAGCTCCTGTCATCTATCTTAAACAGGAATATCACATCTTCTTTTTTAAGATCAATATCACTAAAGCGCGGGCAGATCACACCTCTTCCCTCTTCAATTTTGCACAGGATCTTTCTATTACAAAATGAAAAAACTATACTGTCAGATGAAGGCTCAGTATTTTCATACTCATTATGAAATATTTCGGGAGCTATATCCTGTATCATATCCGCCCTTTCTTACATCTCTTCACAAACCTGGAAGATAATAAACTTAAGGTAGTAAGAGGCATCGTTTGACCAAAGGATAGGATGGTCTGCTGCCTGCTGCCTGAATTCCACCTGCCTTAGCTGCTTGTGAGCGCTTCGAGCTGCCTCGCGTATTGTCTTTTTAAACAATTCTTCATCCATGAAGTGTGAGCAGGAGCATGTTGCAAGAAATCCGCCGTTTTTGACAAGCTTCATTCCCCTTATATTGATCTCTCTGTAACCTGTGACTGCCTTCTTAATTGATGCACGAGACTTGGTAAAAGCAGGGGGATCAAGGATCACCACATCATACTGTTCTCCCTTTTTCTCAAGATCAGGGAGCAGATCAAAAACGTCTGCACACTCAAATTTAATTATATCTTCAAGTCCGTTTAGTTTTGCATTTTCAAGAGCCTGAGCGCAGCCTACATCTGATGCATCGACTGCAAGGACAGATGAAGCACCTGCTGCCGCTGCGTTTAATCCAAAGGATCCTGTATGTGTGAAGCAGTCGAGTACCTTTTTGCCTTTGCAGATTGAAGCGATCGCCCTTCTGTTATTTTTCTGATCAAGGAAAAAGCCTGTTTTCTGACCGTTTTCCACATCAACGTAATACTTTACGCCGTTTTCTTCTATCAGCACTTTTGTATCAAAAGGCTCGCCTATAAATCCCTTTATCCTTTCAAGACCTTCCTGCTCCCTGACCTTGGCATCACTTCTCTCGTAAATGCCCCTTATTATTACACCATCCTCAGAGAGTACCTTTTTGCAGGTATCAAGGATTATGTTTTTCATCCTGTCTGTTCCAAGCGCAAGTGACTCTATTACGAGAACATCTGAAAACTTATCGATGGTGATTCCCGGAAGGAAATCTGCTTCTCCAAAAACAAGGCGGCATGATAGCTTTTTAAGCCTGTCACTTTCTGATCCGCTATCTGTCACATCTTTGTTTTCGCCTATGCCATATACAACGGGGTCCATCACAGCTTTTCTGTATTCCCACGCATTTCTTATTCTTTTCTCTATCAGCTTTACATCTACAGTATTCTCTTTTTTTCTGGACATCATACGGACTCTTATTTTGGAATTCGTATTGATAAAGCCGTATCCCATAAAATAACCGTCGTGGTCATGCACTTCAACAATGTCTCCATTTTCAAAGCTTCCTTCCACTTTGGTTATCTCATTGTCAAAAACCCAGGCTCCGCCCGCTTTGATTGTTCTTCCTTCTCCTTTTTTGAGAATTACTTTTGCATCTGATACTACTATTTTCTCCATATATCTTCCTATCTTCTTAATATTGCGCTAATCTGGCGCTTATTTCCTCTTTGTACCTGTTTCTTACATCTTCAGGTCCCATTATCTTTACGTTTGTTCCAAGTCCGAATATCCAGCCAAAGAACTGATCGCTTAGAGCAACTTCTACTCTCGTTTCATACCATCCCTCTTCCGAAGATTTTTTGATAACGGCATCTTTTCCGAACCTGTCCAGAATAACACCTACCATCTCCTCTTTAAAGCCGATATTGACTACCTGTTCGTTTCCGTTAAACATACCAAAATTTTTCTTGGTATATCCGGCAAGGTCTATTTTATCAAATACCTTCTTGCCTTCACGCTTTTCATCGATAAGCTTTATGGATTTCATCTTGTCTACGCGGTAGTGCTTTATTATTTCAGCCTCTGAATCATAGGCAATAAGGTAATAATTTTCATCATCCCATGTAAGTGCCCAGGGACTTACCTTGTATAAATGTTTCTGCCTAGGGACCATCTCCTTATGAATGTTCCACTGCATGTATTCGAACTCAATCTTAGAGTTACTCATGATCGCATTATGTAAGTCGTTGACAATGTAATATATACTTTCATTCATTGTCTTTATCCTGCCCTGAACAACGACCTGTCTGTTCAGAGTTGCAGCTTCATATACACTTACAAGACTTGTCAGCTTTTTTATCAGTTCCCTGGACTTTTTCTCCGTAATAAACTTGGATGACTGAATTGCATCTACAAGGAGCTGAAGTTCTGCAATCTCGAATTTCTTCGAGCCAACGTGATAGCCATAGCTTCTGCCAACAGACTCACCTATGACATCTATTCCCAGAACCTGAAGTGCTTCCATATCGTTGTACAGGCTTTTCCTATCCGCAGTTATGTCATTTTCCGCCAAAAGCTGTTGTATCTGCGGCATGGTAAGATAGTGGTCATCATCTGTTTTTTCTACCATTATCTTTGCCAGGTAATACAATTTTAGTTTTTGATTTGTTCCTT
>Ga0310691_10004963_pt1 | contig 14768 bp, 8 predicted proteins | sample 176DNAGHGlowgp2_FD_203887 | JGI IMG/M metagenome (GOLD analysis project Ga0310691, IMG submission 203887) | Sheep rumen microbial communities from Palmerston North, Manawatu-Wanganui, New Zealand - 1766 DNA GHGlow gp2 (v2) (version 2) | ecosystem: Host-associated > Mammals > Digestive system >... | reverse complement strand
TTCAGACTATCTCCATACCCTATAAGGGATTATCTGAACACCTCGTTAAGACTATCCGGATAGCGCGTTGAGACTATCTGAACAACCCAAAGGTTACCCTGCATATTAAAAATCCCCGCTCAATCGAGTGGGGATTTGTTTTATGACTGCATGTCGTAGACCACTTGCATGAGCTGTTTGCCGAGGTCATCGGCCTGTTCCATGGTTTGGGCCTCGCTATAGACGCGGATGATAGGTTCCGTGTTCGACTTGCGTAGGTGTACCCAACGGTCGGGGAAGTCGATCTTGACACCGTCGATATCGTTTACCGTAGCTGAATTGTCCTTGGCGAACATCTCCTTAACCTTCACGAGGATGGCGTCGACATCGGTCTCAGGGGTGAGGTCGATGCGGTTCTTGGCAATCTGATACTCTGGGAAGGTGGCGCGGAGCTCGCTCACTGTGCAACCCTTCTGTGCCAGAGATGAGAGGAACAGGGCAATGCCTACAAGGGCGTCGCGGCCGTAGTGGCTCTCAGGATAGATAACTCCACCATTACCCTCGCCACCGATTACAGCACCTACTTCCTTCATCTTAGTGGTAACATTTACCTCGCCTACAGCAGCAGCAGTGTACTTACCACCATGCTTCTCAGTTACGTCGCGCAGGGCGCGGGTTGAAGAGAGGTTAGACACAGTTGACAGTTGACAGTTGACAGTTGACGGTTTTGTATTCTCAAGTACATAGTCGGCTACTGATACGAGTGTGTATTCCTCGCCGAACATGGTGCCGTCCTCGCTGATGAAAGCCAGACGGTCAACATCGGGATCAACCACGATACCAAGGTCGAAACCGCCCTTCTTCATCTTGTCCATGATGCCCTGGAGATTCTTTTCAAGGGGTTCTGGGTTGTGGGCGAAGTCGCCTGTGCACTCACCGTTAAGGATCTCGTAGTCAACACCCAGTGCCTTGAACAGGTCGGGCAGGATAATGCCACCTACAGAGTTGATGGTATCCACGCAGACACGGAACTTACGTGCCTTGATGGCCTCTACATCGACAAGCTTCAGCTGGAGCACAGAGTCGATGTGACGCTGGTTGAAACTATCGTCGATGGTGCAGGAGCCAAGCTGGTCGACCTCTGCGTAATTGAAGTTCTCCTCCTCAGCCATACGGAGCACCTCGGCACCGTCGGCGGCTGTCAGGAACTCACCCTCGCGGTTGAGCAGCTTCAGGGCGTTCCACTGGCGGGGGTTGTGAGAGGCGGTGATGATGATACCACCGTCGGCACCAGCCATACGGACAGCCAGCTCGGTGGTTGGCGTGGTGGCGTAGCCGATATCGATGACGTCGTAACCCATGCCCATGAGGGTGCCTACAACTACGTTGCGCACCATGAGGCCAGAGATGCGGCCGTCGCGACCTACCACGATCTTACGGCCTCCGATAAACTGGGCGTAAGCTGTGGTAAACTTAACAATGTCTAATGGATTGAGTGTGTCGCCGGTCTGTCCGCCAATAGTTCCGCGGATACCGGAGATAGATTTGATCAGTGTCATATCTCTAAATGCTTAAATCTTAAATCAAAAATTGGCTATGATTCGCGTTGGAAAGTGATTTCGTAATAGTAAGGCATCACATTGCTGGAAGCCGAGGCGTGACCCTGAGAGTGGGGGACGATAAGACGCACCTTGGCACAATCCTGGTCGGCAGCCTCTGGGCGACCCACCTTGATATAAGGCATGGGTACAAGCCATCCTGCGGGAACAGTGGCTCCATAGACGGTATACATGACGCCTTTGGTAAAGCTGGCTTTATAAGAGCCACTCTCTCGGGCTATGTTCACAAGATCGGGAACGGCCGCCAGGTTCTGACCATTGAACCTCAGTGTGTTGTCGTTATTACAAAGGCTCAGTGTATCGTTCATAATGTCGTACTCTTCGAAACGGCATACCAGTTGCGTGCTTTCGCCATCCTGCAACATGGTGCCGCATCCCTCACGTTCGATCTGCATGTAGACACCACTCTTGTCGAGCTTAACAAACTCGTTGCGATCGAGGTTGGTGGTGTGGCCCTGCTGGTTGAACTGATCCTCGGAGATGACGAGAATAGAGTGATCGGAGATGTATTTTGCAATGGCATTGCGCTCTTTCTCCTTCTTGTCGCCGTAAGTCTCGTAGTCGTTACAGCTGGCAAGTACGGCCATCATGGCTATCAATATAATCAGATATTTCTTCATAACGGGTGCAAAGTTAAGAAAAAAAGGTGAAAAGCAAGCGGCTTTTCACCTTTTTAACTGTTCTGCATAGGCTTCGATGGCTTTGTTGACGATTGCTACGGCCTCTTCCATCGTGCCGTTGATACGTCCGCCTGAGGCATTCAGGTGTCCGCCACCATTGAAGAAGTCGGCTGCCATGAGGTTGCAGGGGAAGTCATCGACGGAGCGCAGACTGACCCATACCAGGTTGGGCTTGTCGGAGTCTTCGCGCAACGAGATGGAGAGCTTCAGTCCTTTGATCTGCTGGGGAATGTTCACCAGTCCTTCGGCGTCGCCCTTGATGAAGTTAAAACGCTTCTGCTCCTCTTTTGTCAGGGTGTAGTAGGCGGCATGGTACGCGGGCAGATACACTAACTTCTCATACATCACATAACCCATCAGACGGAGGCGATCCTCGGAGTAGTTGTGATAAACGTTACGGTAGATCTTGTCTTTATCGATGTGCTTTGTGAGCAGTTCGCCGATGATGAAATAGATTTCGCAGCGGGTGCTGTTCCATAGGAATCCGCCTGTATCGGTCATCATACCACAGTAGATGGGGGTGGCGAAGTGCTTGTCGAGCTGTTCGAATCCGCCCATTTGCCATACGATACGGAACACCAGTTCGCTGGTACTGCAGGCCTCGGGGTGGGAGATGGTCAGTACGGCTGGCACATCGGGATTCAGATGATGGTCGATGAGCACGCGGGGCGCTTTGGTACTGATGAGGGCCTGCTGCATATCCTCCACACGACTGGGAGTGTTATAGTCGAGACAGAAGATAAGATCGGTAATCTTGAAAAGCATATCGCACTTCTCGCGGTGCTTGTCGTAGCGTATGATCTTTTCCGTGTTAGGCAACCACAATAGGAAGTCGGGATACTGATCGGGCACGATAACCGTCACCTCCTTGCCCTTGGAACGCAGATACTCCGCCCAGCCTAAAGATGAACCGATGGCATCGCCGTCAGGACTCTTATGACAGGTGATGATGATGTTGTCAGCATGAGAAATCAGCTGGTCCAGTTGAACCAGCTGATCCTCGCTTAAGATGTCGATATTCATTTAAAACAGTTTATTGGGATAAACACCCTCGTCGACGAGCTGCTTAATGCGGGCTACGGTAGCATCGCGGTCGGCAGCATAGGTCACACCAAACCACTTACTGGTGGTGTCGAGCACCTCGACGGTGGCTGTACCCTCGTTGATGAGCTTGTTGACCATCAGGGGAATGAAGAACTCGGCCTTCAGGTTCTCCATGTTCTTCGGATCGCTGAGGAACTCCTTAAAGTATTCTTCGGAGTACTCGAAGTAATCGGGTGTAAAGCCCCACATGTTCATGGATACGGGGGTGTTGTCCTCTACAACCACCCACTTGCCGTTCTCGTCCTTATAACGGATAGGCTCTGTAGCGGCACCGGCATTCGAGCCATCCTCGGCGCAGCGTACAATCTCGGTGCGCTCTACAACGGTGGTCAGATGACCCTTCTCGTTCTTTGAGCAGATGCCACGAGCCACAGTACCGTTCTCGCTCAGGGTGTTGCCTACGCGGAAGCCCACCATGGCATACTGGTTCTTGGCACCCTCAGGGAGATTGGCCAGATACTTACCGATGACCATAAAGGCATCGCGGTTGTAGAAGTCGTCACAGTTGATGACGCAGAACGGCTCCTTAATCACATCCTTACCCATCAGGACGGCATGGTTAGTACCCCAGGGCTTCTGACGGCCTTCGGGAACGCTGAAGCCTGCAGGCAGGGCATCGAGTGCCTGGAAGCAGAGCTCACATTTTACTTTGCCTTCGTACTTGGCGAGGATCTGGGTGCGGAACTGCTCCTCAAAGTCCTTGCGGATGACCCACACGATTTTGCCGAATCCGGCCTGGATAGCATCGTAAATACTGTAGTCCATGATGGTTTCGCCGTTAGGACCTAAACCATCGAGCTGCTTCAGACCGCCATAGCGGCTGCCCATACCTGCTGCAAGCAGAAAAAGAGTTGGTTTCATAAAAATATTATATTAGAGTTTCAAAATTTGCCGGCAAAGATACAAAAAACTTTTGGATTAGGGCGCGTATTAACGCGCCTTAACATTAGAACGGATAGCCAATAGCGAAGTTAATCGTCTGTGCATCGCGGAAACGGGGTATGTTGAAGTAGCCGGAAGTGCCTGTATCGTAAGGACAGTGGAGGGCGAATCCCCAGTCAACGCGCACCACAAGGAATCCCAGGTCGTAACGTAGGCCGATACCTGTGCCTAAGGCGATGTCGTTGAAGAACTCAGAGGCCTTGAACTTCGACTGATCCATCATCTTATTGTACTCCAGCATGTCTTCTTGTGCTTCTTTAGTCTTTGCCTGGCTGATCTCCTCGTCAGAGAAGGTGTCGACGGTGAGGTTCCACACGTTGCCGGCATCGAGGAACACGGCGCCATGGAGATTGCCGAAGAGCGGCATGCGGTATTCCAGATTAGCGATCAACTTTGTGTCACCATTTCGGAACACGTAGTTAAACTGGCGGTCCTTTATGTCAAGATCGTCAAAGCGTCCGGGGCCGATCCCCCTGACGCTGAAGGCACGGATGCTGTTGGCACCACCGGCATAGAACAGCTCGCTGAAGGGGGCATCGACGCTGTTGCCATAGCTCCAGATGATACCTGCATTCAGGTGACCCACTAACTTGGATGCCATGCCTATAGACCAGGTCTTGGTGAAGTCGGTCTCCAGCCTGAGGAACTGGGAGTAGGCCGTCTTGAAGAGCTTCTTGCCTTTCTCGTTGAATGACCTGCCACAAGCCATGTCGACCAGTGATACCACGTTGCCGGCTTCCTCGACGGTGGTCTCCCAACGGATGGGGTGGCGCAGGGTCGTCGGACTGGTGTAGGTATAGGTGTAGCGCATCTTTGGGATGAAGTAGTCTTCCATCGCGGCGGCCAGATACATGTTATCGTAGACGAGCGAGTCATAATTGATCGTGGTGCTGTTCTTGAACTGGTATTTCACCGTCAGGGGAGAAAACTCATGACGGCTGCTCTCCGATGTCTGCCAGCGATAGGTCCATTCGCCAGAAACCACATGCATCTTATAGTAGTCCGGACGCCTTATGACGTTGGTGGATACCTTTGCATAGGTGGTTGGCGGGGTATAGAAACGGCGGCGACGGGGACGTCCGTTGTTGTCTCGACGGATGCGGTCGCTAAAGAATGGGGCGATGATGCGAGGGAACTCGATAGAGGCATCGGCACCGTATTCATAGGAACTCGACTTGTTGCCTGCATTACTCTGCCACTGGTAGGCACCATGCAGGTTGATGTCGAGTTTCTCGGCTCCCCGGAAAAGGTTACGCTTCGTGAAACCAATCTTGGCCTCAGGGCCGTAGCGCCCGTTGGTACGTCCGATGGCATTGGCTTCGAAATAGAAGTCGTAAGGCTTGTCGAACGTGCAGGTCAGGCGCAGGTCGAGTGTGTCGGTCTCAGGCCGGGGCGTAAATTGGAAATCAGTACTGCTGAATACGCCTGTGGCATTGATCTTGTTGGTGGATTCAAGATATCGGTCGTAGTTAAACTCCTGCCGGGGACGAAGTCGGAGGTTCCTCAGCACCACACTGGGACGTATGGGCGAGTGCTTGCCATGGAAGTGGATCGTGAGATGGCGGCGCTGAATGGAGTCCGTCATCTGCTCACGGAACGACTTGCGGAACAGTACGTCAATATGACCAATATACCATTTGTGCAGGGCCTCTGACGGCAGACCTTCGGCCAACTGGAATCGTAGTTGCGTCTTGTTATCTACTGCAAAGGTGTCGGCCAGGTAAGAGGCGTAATTGGGATTATAATAATAGTAACCATTGTTGCGCATCAGTGTACTGATACGGGTACGCTCTCCATCGAGATTGGTAATGCTGAAGGGCTCGCCGGTCTTGATGAGACTCTCCTCGCGGGTGGAGTCGATCAGCTGGTTCATGGCCTCGGGAAAATTCCTGTGGCTCACGGAATCGAGGGTAAACAACGAGTCGAGATGGATGGTGTAACCCACCTTGCACTTCTTGGGATTCTTCTGCGTGATGGTTTCGTAATTCACATAACCGCGGAAATAGCCATAGTTGCGGAGCACACTCTGTGCGACGGAGGCACGGAGGGCTGGGTTCATCTGACTCATCAGCACAGGGGGCTTGCCGAAACTCTTTACCATCCACTTGGCAAAGCCCGACTCCTTACCTATATATTTATTATATACCCAGAGGTGCCATGACCAGGGAACCGTGTAATAGCTGCTGCCGAAGATGGATCCGTTAGGCTCTGTGGCCAGGGCGGCCTCCATCTCTTCTTTCATCTTGTCGAGATGATCTTCATAGGGATCATCGACAGGCTCGTCCTCATAGGCTATCTTGGTCAGACCCGTAAAGAGCTGCTCGCCTTCAGGGATGTTCTTGGTCATGGAACAGGAGGAGAAGATAAGTAAAAAGGTAAAAAGGTAAAAAGGTAAAAAGGCCGATGCCTTTACCTGCTTCCATTTGCTATGATATCTTATTAATCTCATATGTTTTTACTTGTTTACCTTTAAACTGTCTGTTCTTATACTATCGCGTGGGGCCATAGGTTGGCGCATGGGCATAGGCTGAGGCTGTTTCTTCCAGAAACGGAAGATGTCCCAGAAGTTATCGAGCTTTCTGCGCCAGATAAAACCTGCACCATACTGGCTGGTGTAGCCTTCCAACCAGTCGTATACGTTCTGCTGGTAGAACAGCTTGAGATTCTGTGTTCCTTCCTGATTCAATCGGTATTCCATCGATACATTATCGAAGAACGACTGCTTCTGTCCCTCTTGCATGGCGTCGCCAGTAGCCACCAAACCGCCAATCTGAATCTTCAGCCTGTTGTTGAAGAGCCGCTTGGAGAACTGGAACGAATAGTCGGTGGTCTCCTGACCTGTGCGGGTGACGGAGTTCTCGATGCCGAAGCTGATGTCGACGGTCTTCAGTGCCGAGCCTGCAATGTTGTTGATTTCGCTCTGCAGGAAGGCGTTCAAAGCGGTGTTCATGGAGAAGTTACCCGTGCTTCCGCCATTTAGATACATGCCTGTAGTCAGCATGGCTACCGCCAGTTTGCCTCGCTCCTCATCACCCATGGCGTTCAGCTCTGTGTTGATCTTTGTATCCTCGGGTGCCTCGATGATGAACTTGAGTCCCATGTCGTTGAGCGTCTTGGTGATCTCTACACCACAATCGAAGGCCACACTCCGGGTGGCACCGCTCTCATCGCTCACAGTGGCTTTCGTGTGCTCTGTGGCTGTGATGTTCAGCTTCGGATTCATGGGATCGCCAGTAAACTCTACGTAACTGCCTTCCGTCACGGTGAAGGTCTTCAACGGAATGACGGGCAGTGAGTATTTCATTTCTCCGCTGGTAAGGGTGTAACGACCAGTGAGGTTGATGCCCTCGGCGTTGTATTTCATGCGAAGGTCACCACCACCTGTCAGGTCGACATAGTTGCTTTCGTCGACATTCAGGTCGCAGACAATGTGAGCGCCTTGAGCCACATTGATGGTCAGGTCGGCATCCAATCCAGAAGGAGTAGGACGACTGACGACGGTTTGGGTGGAATCGCTGAAGTCGGTGAATTTTACCAGTTCATCGAGACGATTATCCTGCGAGAGGGGAGAGTCGAGCAAAAGATATGTCATGTCGGTAGAGCCGAGCACATCGAGTCGGCCTCGCATATTCAGGGCCTCTATTGGCCCCTGCACACGGGCCATGAAATTAACGAACGCCTTTCCCCACGCGATAGACTTTGGCTCTCGCTTGGCATTGATCAACATGAGGTTACGGGCCCTCATCCTCAGGTCGGTCGTGATGTTATCGAGATTTGAGAAGTCCACCTGGCCCATCAGGTTCAGGGGCTCGTCATTATAGGCATATAGTCCGTAGTTCTCAATGAGTAACTTGGAGTCGATGATACGCACGGGGTCGTTATCCATTCGCATTTTTACACCATATGGTATGCTGACCAGGTAAGCAGAGTCGACATATACCTCTCCGTCGACATCGGAGTGGGCTGTGGTGCCCTTGATATGGAGTTGTCCCTCAGCATAACCTTCGAAACCTACGATCTGGTCGGGAATGAAACCATTGGCTATCGACAGCGGGAAGCGTGTCATATCGAACGTGGCGTCGATATAGCCTTCGCCCTCGTTATGATAGGTTCCACTCAGCAGTCCGAACTCCTCATCATCAAGCATCAGACGGGCTTCGATGGCATGGGCGTCTTCCTCTTTCTTCAGATATACGAGCTCAGTGCTGATGTTACCAATGGGCGAACCTTCGTAGGTCATATTCTTCACAGCCATGTCGGAAGCCACGGAGATGTGGCCGTCCTGATCCTGTAAAATATGGTAATCGCCATTGAGAAATCCCGTGATACGTGGCAGATAAGGAATGACTGAGGTTACCTCTCCGAGGTCGAGACGGTTCACACTGACGGTTAGATCCTGAAGCATCGTAGAGTCTTGATTCTCGGTATAGAGTTTCAATCCCGTCTTGTCGTCGGCTATCAGATCAACTTTCGCTTGAATCTTATGGTTGCTACCCAGGAAAATGTAGTTGTCCTTGTTCAGGTTGAATTCCTTGAATCCTAGCGTCGGACGGTCGGGCATCAGTTTGAATCGTATGCCTCCTTTTTCCATCTCAGCTGTGGCTCCTAAGCGCACACCCATCTTGCCATGACTATCGTAATAACGCAATCCAGCCAAGGCGCCATGCTCGTGGATATGTCCGTCGATGAGGGTGTTGAATACGAATTGGGGATTCTTTTTGTTATTACGTATCTGCCCCTGATAACTCAGCCGCTCTCCCTTCTGTGTCAGATTCAGACGGATGGTGTCGATGCGAGTGCTGTCGTAGTTCAGCGAGTAGAGGTAGCTGCTACCGTTGATACCCGTGGTGGGCGATGTGTTCACGTCGATAAGCAGTTCCTTGAAATCGATGTTCTGCCTACTCTTCAATAAATCTGCAATAGGATTATTACGTTTGCTCTCTATGTGGAGCTTCATGGTGGGAAGAAGACGTTTGATGGCTGGTTGGTCGATGACCTTTTGGTCGAACTGAGCCATTATGGAGTCACCCAATATATCCAATTGTTTCAGCAATCGTTCATAATCACCACTGGCGTCGAGTTTCACGATGAAGTCGCCACTCTGAGCGCGTACATAGGTGGTATCAGGTCGTGTCTTTATTAATATACCCACTTTTTCAGGATGGTATGTGTTCTCTGCATCCTGGAAATACAGGTCGGTCAACAATCCGCTGACAGAATGGGTAAGCTTCATGTCCGACTCGATATCCAAATCGCCTTTCAGCCCGATGACAAGGGGCTTGCTGGCCATGCGCATCCTGAAGAGATCGGCCTTGGCGAGGTCGGCGCTCATAGTGGCTTCTATCTTCTTGGTGTTCAGTAGCGCGTCTATGCCGATGTTGCCACTAAACAATTCGTTGTTGCCAGTAAGCGATGCCTGGGCTCTACCATTTTGCAGGGTGGCCTTGGCAGTAAGATCGGTCAGATTCCAATGTCCATAGTGCAACTGGGTGATTCTGGCATCAGCAGTCAGGTGACTTCTGTTCGACAGAAAATCGGTGCCATATCCCTTGGCCTTGATGTCGGCAGATACTGTGTAGATAGAGTCCCTGGGCATGAAACGATGCAAGTTTATCTGGCTTACCTTGATGTTAGCATCGTAAGACATGTAATTGGTCACCATGTTGCCCTTGGCGTTCACAGGTATGTTGGCACGTCCTTTCATTTTTATTATGCCTTTCCCGTCGCGCATGGTCAGGTCGGCGTCGTATTTGGTACCGTCAGCTTGCAGTGTTCCGTCGAGTGTTATCCCGTTAGGGATGCGATAGTTCTTAGAAAGTTTTGGATCAACGAGAGCTGTGACGAAGTTCAGATCCTGCGCCTTGGCATTGAGCTTGATGTCGGCCTTCATCTTCTGCAGGTCTGTCACGTTGCCAATAGTACCATTAGCAGTCAGTTGTAAGGCTGTGGGCAGATTTACTACTAGTCCAGTGAAGTCCAGATTCTGCAGGTTGCCGTTCAGCGAACCCTTGATGCTCAGTGGGTGATTGGGATAGTGCTGGATAAACTTCTGTGGCATATCACCCAAGAACTGCATCAGATCCTGTTTGCCTATCTGCGCATTCAGTCGGGCTTTCATCTTGCCAGGATTCTTATCGTCGAAGGTATTGAAGTCTAAGGCCAGCTCACCTTCTACATCAGAGTCTGTCGTCGACAGTTTCAGTTTAGGCATCTCCACACTCGTAGAGTCAACCCTGATCTCACCTGCCAACTGGGTGAATGATTGCTTCAACTCACGATTATATATAAGGTGTCCGTTTCGCCAGTCCAGATCAGCTATCTGGTATAGACTGTTGCCAATGTCGATGGTGGCGCCACGGGCTATAGCTTCTCCCATGTGAGTCTCGATATCGATGGAGTCTTGGGGCAGATGCAATTTCAAATTAGTATTGCTGAAACAGAGACTATCTGCATTGATGATCCATTTTACGGGAGTAGAAGTGGTATCTACAGCTGCTGTGTCGGTAAGATTGATGTCCAACCATCCGTCGCGCATCCTGGCACCGTTTACGATAGCCGTTTCCTTGTCGAGGTCGATGCCCTTCGATGCGAGCCATAATTCATCGAACACACCTTTGATGCGTACGTCGCTGATGAAACCGTTGGTGTTGATCTTGGCTTGTTCTAATGATAACTCGTTGATGATAATCTGGTGCTTGAACAAAGGTCTCAGACGTACGTCTACCACCATCTTCCCGATATCAGCAATAGTGTCTGTAACGTGTGGGAGAGAGTCATTTGGGTGCAAGGCTCGGAAACCTTCTAAACCAAGATTCAGGGGAAACTCCAGACAGACATGCTCTACAGTAATCTCCATCCCCGTCTTTTCTGAGGCGATGGCAGCAACCTTCTTGACCGCCCAGTTCTGTACGGGTGGTAAATAGATTAGCACGGCGAGTATTATCATTAGCAGAAAGGGGGTGATCACCGCAATCCCAATCCACTTGAATACTTTCTTCATCAACAATCGTATTGACGCTGCAAATTTACGATAATTCTATGAAAACCCATCATTTCTCTTCAAAAATGTGATGGTTTTCCTTCAGATAGGGCACGCAATGGCGAATTTGTACGGGGAGTGTCTCTGTGTTGATGGTATCGGAGGTGATTTTAAGACGAACGATGCAGGCTTCAGCATTAATGGGGCGTGTAGGGTCGAAGATGAAATTCCCAATGCTGTAGTAGATAGGTTTGCCTCTAAAGGTTTCGATGGTCTGTAGGGTATGGGTATGGTGACAGATGAGGGCATCGGCCCCAGCAAGAATCAGTTGATGGGCCTCCATCCGTTGACGGGGTACGGGTTTTAAGGTGTGTTCGCCACCCCAGTGGAGTGATACGATAATGACGGCGGTAGAGTCAGCTTTCCGCAACTGAAACACACGTTGCATCAACGAGTCCATAGGCTCTTGACTCACGCAAGGTTTGTCCGTGAGGTAGGAGTAGTTCTCAAGAGCGAGGCGTAAGGATGGCACGAGCCACACCTTTCTGGGCGATGAGGCCAAAAGCACGGGTCCAGCAGCCTCTTGCATCGATGCTCCAGCACCAATAGGCACCATTCCTGCTTCCTTTATGTTTCGTTTTGTGTCAAGTAGTCCTTCGCGCCCTTGGTCTATTGAGTGGTTATTGGCAAGATTCAGGTGGGTGATGCCATGCTGTCTTAAAGTGTCGAGCCACTCAGGTTCGCTACGGAAGATGTATTGCTTGAATACGGGCGATTCTATCTTTGTGGCAGGGCATTCCAGATTGCCCACCACGATTTGAGCAGAACGAAACACGGAGTCGATACCATCCGAGAACAGATGGTCTACTCCGTGATGGTTAATCACACGACGCACTCCTCTGTCCAACAGGATGTCGCCTGTGAATATGATGTTGAGTGTATCAGCACTATAGGCCGATACACTCAACAATAGGCTAACAGCCAGAGCTATAGAAGAATTCCTCATTCGCCTCTGGCAACTTGTTCAGTGGTACGATGATGCGCTTCATCCACTCGGGCACGCCCTTACGTGCGTTCTTCTCTAACTGTTCCTGCCATTCCTCATCCGTGAGACGGGGCTGGTCGATGGGTTGAATGAACTCACGATAGCTCAACACAGATCCGCGTGTGAGATACAGATAACCGCCAATCTCAACCACTACATAGATCTCGTCAGCTTCGCCCACAGCCTCGAAGAGAATAGATTTGTCAGGATTGTTGTCTGCATTGGCTGTATACACATCGGCTACGAGGGCCACCTTTTTGTCAGCACCTTGCACATCGCTCCATCCCATCAGGTACTGGTCTTTCTCGCGAACCAGATCAAGACTGATATTCTCGAACGTTGCACCGATACACTCTATCTGACCGTATTCCTCTTCGCTCAGTTCCTTGCCAGCCAGCTCTTTCTCACTGATGTTCAGTAGAAATTGTGCTTCCTCTCTGATGCGCTGGGTGGCATCTTTTATCTTCTCGGTCAGCATATCCTGCTCCTTCAGCAACTTTTCCGTGTTGTCGAGCAGTTCGATGGCTTTCTTCCAGAAACCAACATTAGGTTCTACGTAGCCTTTTACGATAGGCTCTGGTGGACCACCGCCTCCGCACTCAGCTCCCATGGGCTGCTTGGCATAGAGTATGGCGTCGTGCTTCAGTTCTGCCCAAGAGGCAAGGGCTGCATTCAGGTCCTTCTTACTCCATTCAGGATTCAGCATAAAGTAAGGTAATTGCTTCTGGTTGTTTTTGTCGCCGCTCCATACGTTCAGCACTTTCAGTGTGTTCATCCACCGGGTACAGATAGTCTCGTCCCAGTTGATCTCGCCCATGCGTTTCTTCATGGCCTTCAGATGATTATCGTAGTCCTTCCATGGGGTCTGCTCTTCCTTTAGGATTTGCTCCGCTGCTGATACACCCATGGCTGCCATGAAGTCGAGTCCCTTAGGCGTAGCGCGCAAGGTGGGTTTATTGTCGTAGTCCACCATTTCTTGCAATACCTCTGCATCGGGCTGATAGCGCTGAGGCATCACGTTGATCTTATTATGACTGGTGCGCTCGTATTTTGGACGGATACGCGTTGCCTTGTTGCCTATTTCCTCTAAGTCTTTCTTCAGTTTACTCATGGCCTGCTTGTCGTTCAGCAGATCCTCCATAGGCCTGTTAATCTTCTTCAGCTCGCCAATGACCTGTATGATGCTCAGGTTGTCGGGCTGGCCCATCATGTAGGTGATGATTTTGTTGATCTTGTCGTATTTCTGCTGAATTTCAGGATTGTTCATCATGGTGTAGGCTATGATGACAGCAGCGTTCACCTCATCGTCGTTATCCATGCCGAAGGGCACACTCTGTAACCACATCATACCACGGAAATACTCCTCGAGTACATAGTTGCGGGTGTAGTGACCACGCGGACGGAACAAGCTGTAGCCAAACATCACGTTCTTATAATCGGCCATGAAGTTACTAAAGTCGTCTGTAGCTTTTATTGCTTTATCTACCTCCTCTGCAATCAGTTGGTCAGTATTCGCATCATAGCTCTTCATACCTCTGAACAGCACATCTGCAATCGTGAAGAACCTCAGGTTGTGGGCAGTAGCACGCTCCAAAGCGGTGCCGCTCTCGGTCTTCTGGTAGAGTTTCTTCATAGCTTCCACCATGTCGTCGTTGTAACTCACGATGGTATGGAAGAACTGATACATCTCCAACTCGCGCAACATGCAGTCGATGTAAAGATGATAGAGTTGCAGATAGAGGTCGGTGGTAACGAAGTTGGGGAATTCGCGATAGTCGTTCTCTTCGTATACCTGGAACAATTGTGCGTGGCGGGCGGGTACGATGGCAAAGCCTTCCTCGCCCAACTGCTGACTCAGTGCCTGATCGAACTCTTTTAGTTGCGTGGGGTTCGTCAGGTTCTGCATATTCACGCGCAAACCCTCAGGCACATCGAAGTTCTGCTTCCTGAGCTCGTCCTCACGAGCCTGCATACGCTTGATAAAGGCGAGCTCCTCGTCAGAGTAGTTCAGCAGTTTCTTCTCGTCAACCACTCGCATGTAGAAGTCGCGCCAGCTCTCGTCCTCTCTCGACTCGATGCCAGCTGTTTCCACTTTTTCATCGAAAGCCCACATCAGCGAGTCGTACCAGGTGGTCTGTGCAAAGACACCGCGGATGTAGGAGTCCATGAAGGGTAGTCCACGCTGGGCAGCCGGGGCGTTGCGAAGCGTACGGACATCAGCAAGCGAGAGTCCGCTCACATCCATGTTGTAATCAATACTGTCGAGTAGTTTCTCAACGTCGATCTGCGACGGACCCACTACTACGTTCTGTTTTTGGCTACAGGCGCAAATCAGTGCTGCCATGCAAGCCGTCAGTAATAATTTCTGTTTCATCGGCTATAGGTTTTTAATGCAGTTTGTTTATCTGTACCTTTTATAA
>Ga0310691_10004962_pt1 | contig 14771 bp, 8 predicted proteins | sample 176DNAGHGlowgp2_FD_203887 | JGI IMG/M metagenome (GOLD analysis project Ga0310691, IMG submission 203887) | Sheep rumen microbial communities from Palmerston North, Manawatu-Wanganui, New Zealand - 1766 DNA GHGlow gp2 (v2) (version 2) | ecosystem: Host-associated > Mammals > Digestive system >... | reverse complement strand
TGGCAACTACCTGGTGGATCACGGCACCTATACGATGACCATTCAAAACGTCATCAAGAAGATATTCCAGTTCCAAGAAGGAGGTACGATTGTCTTTGGCGGCGACCCTTATCATGCCACGCTTGAGCTGCCTGCCATCTATACCGTCAACGGAGCCAGTCTGTCAGACCTACAGGTAGGAAAAAGCTTTACGAGCAATAATATCCGAGTAAACTGTCTGATGAACATCACAGGTACACCAGAACAGCCTTCTGTCACTTTCGACCTCGATTTGCCGACACTCAGCCCTGATGCACAGAAAATGGTGCGTTCGCTCATCAACTCACAAGAAGACATGAACCAGCAGGTGCTCTATTTGCTGGCCATCGGACGTTTCTACGCTCCGTCAGGCAACAATGCCTCCAACGAAAATGGTTCACAGAGCCAAACCTCTCTGGCGATGTCGAGTCTGTTGAGTGGAACCATCTCTCAGCAAATCAACAACGTACTGTCAACAGTCATCAAAAACGCCAACTGGAACTTCGGCGCCAACATCTCCACAGGCGACGAAGGATGGAACAATGCCGAGTATGAAGGCATCCTTTCTGGACGACTGCTCCACAACAGGCTGCTCATCAACGGACAATTCGGCTATCGCGACAATATGCACACCCAGAACGGTTCCTCTTTCATTGGTGACTTTGACATCCGCTACCTGATATTCCCGAATGGAAATCTTGCTATAAAAGTTTACAATCAAACCAACGACCGCTACTTCACGCGCAACTCTCTGAACACGCAAGGTATCGGTCTTATCCTCAAGAAAGACTTCACCAGTCTTTCTGAGCTTTTCCGATGGCGTAAGAAGAAAAAGTAATTTTATTTTGGAATACATGTTTATGCATAAATATTCGGAATAGTGGTATATTTTCAATACTAATACAGCGAAAAAATAAAAAATAGACTGTCAGACTGACAGAACGCCGATAAACACAGGGCCTGCAGTCTTAAAAAGAGTGACAGAGACTGACAGGAGACTGACAGGTTTTAGAAGGTAAAAGGTATGCTTTTGCACAAAATTCTCTAGAGAATTTGTTGCGAAAGCTATCCTCTTACAAAAAATTCTCTAGAGAATTTCATTTTTGCAAATAGTTATTGTTTTGAGAAAGTTTAGAGCCTGAAAACGAGAGCTATTCATTTGGTTATCAGATTTTTATAAACGCAATTAGAATTTGAGAAAATACTCCAAAAAAGAGGTGAAAATCGGCCTAAAACTAGCAAAATTGGCGCTAAAAAGAGCGAAAAATGGATTGAAAAGTGCAAAAAGTGATAAAAAATACTTTTCACGTGGAGAATTTAAAGAAAAACACATGAATTTGATGGATATTTATGCAATTTTAGTTTTTAGAGCTTAATTCATTATTTCTTGGCTTTTGGTTAAAAAAATATAAATAACGAATTAGTTCGCGCGCATACGTGTAGTTAGGTTATTATTTTTTAGTACCTTTGCAGCCACTTTTGGGCAAAGGCGAGGTGAAAACAGCGCAAAAGCCTATTCAATTCATATAAAGTCTAACTTTATTAGTTCAAATTTTTAATTAATTAATTTTATGTCTAACTTAAAAAATGTACAGCCACTCGAAGATTTCAACTGGGATGAGTTCGAGAATGGCTCAAACGTAGGAACCAGTAAGGAAGAACTTGCTAAAGCCTACGATGAAACCCTCAACAAAGTAGCCGACCATCAGGTTGTTGACGGTAAGGTAATCAGTGTTGACAAGAAGGAAGTTGTTGTCAATATCGGTTACAAGAGCGATGGTATTATTCCTGCATCTGAATTCCGCTACAATCCTGAACTGAAAGCAGGTGATATTGTAGAGGTTTACGTAGAGAACCAGGAAGACAAGAAGGGTCAGCTGGTGCTGAGCCACAAGAAAGCTCGCATGAGCAAGAGCTGGGATCGCGTCAATGCCGCTTTGAACAACGACGAGATTATCCAGGGCTTCATAAAGTGCCGCACAAAGGGCGGTATGATTGTAGATGTATTTGGTATCGAGGCATTCTTGCCAGGTAGCCAGATCGACGTTCACCCCATCCGCGATTACGATGTATTCGTTGGCAAGACAATGGAATTCAAAATTGTAAAGATCAACCAGGAATTCCGCAATGTTGTTGTTTCTCACAAGGCACTCATCGAGGCTGAGTTGGAAGCACAGAAGAAGGAAATTATCGGCAAGCTCGAAAAGGGTCAGATTCTCGAAGGTACCGTTAAGAACATCACATCTTACGGTGTATTCGTTGACCTGGGCGGTGTTGACGGACTCATCCATATCACAGACCTCTCTTGGGGCCGCGTAAGCGATCCGCACGAGGTTGTAGAACTCGACCAGAAGATCAATGTTGTTATCCTCGACTTCGACGACGAGAAGAAGCGCATTGCCCTCGGTCTGAAGCAGCTTACTCCACATCCTTGGGATGCACTTGACAAAGACCTGAAGGTAGGCGATCACGTGAAGGGTAAGGTTGTTGTCATGGCTGACTACGGTGCATTCGTTGAAATCGCACCAGGTGTAGAAGGTCTGATTCACGTTAGCGAAATGTCTTGGAGCCAGCACCTGCGTTCTGCACAGGACTTCATGCACGTTGGCGACGAGGTAGAGGCAGTTATCCTCACACTCGACCGCGACGAGCGCAAGATGTCTCTCGGCATCAAGCAGCTGAAGGAAGATCCATGGGAGGCTATCGAGGTGAAATATCCTGTTGGCAGCAAGCACACCGCTAAGGTTCGCAACTTCACCAACTTCGGTATCTTCGTTGAACTCGAAGAAGGTGTTGACGGTCTGATCCACATCAGCGACCTCTCTTGGACCAAGAAGGTTAAGCATCCTTCAGAGTTCACTCAGCAGGGTGCTGAAATCGACGTTGTTGTTCTCGAAATCGACAAAGAGAACCGTCGTCTGAGCCTCGGTCACAAGCAGCTCGAGCCAAACCCATGGGATACTTACGAGACACTCTACACCCCAGGTTCTATACACATTGGTAAGATTACAGAGTCTATGGACAAGGGTGCAGTCATCACACTCAACGAAGGTGGTGAAGGTTTCGCTACACCAAAGCATCTCGTAAAAGAAGACGGTACTCAGGCTCAGCCTGGTGAGGAACTGCCATTCATGGTTATCGAGTTTGTTAAGGACACCAAGCGTATCATCCTCTCTCACTCTCGTACATTCGAGGATGTGAAGGACGAGCCAAAGGCAGCTGCTAAGAAGAAGACCGTTAAGAAGGAGGCTGCTCCTGCTATCCAGAACGTAGCAGCAAGCACCACTCTTGGCGACCTCGATGTATTGGCTAAGCTGAAGGCTGATATGGAAGGCGATAAGTAATAGATTACTTGATATTTCAAAGAGAGCGCGTCAAAATTATGACACGCTCTCTTTTTTATTCTCAACATAAACACGCTCGCCCTGCCCTTCTCCATATTGTCCAAGAAACACTTTTACAAACGTTTGCGTGTTTTTTTTCGCTATACCTTATTATATATATAAGAATTATCAGTATCTTTGCAGGCATAGAACGAAAATAACTAAAACAATAACAAAAATATGAGTAAAAACTTCTTAGTACTTTGTTTCGTTGCAACAATGGGCACAAGTGCGATGGCACAAACGGCAACTGTTGACGGAACTGAGGTTGCGGGTAAGACCGTATCAAAAATTGAATTCCCAAACAATGGGGAGAGCATTAAAATTACGTATTCAGACAATTCTACAGCTGAGAATCTTGACTTAAGCGAAATTACGATTTCGTTTGCCGATGTTGTTGATGCCATCAACTATCTCAACATTGACAATGAAAACGAAAACGCTCCGATCTTCTATTATGACTTACAAGGCCGTCGCCTGCAGGAAGCACCTGCTAAAGGAATCTTCATCATGAAGAAAGGCAGCAAGGTTGTAAAAGTGCTCAACAAATAATTCCTAACACGTAAAAACAAGAAGAAAATGAAAAAGATCTATTTACTCCTTTTCGCATTGATGTCCGTATTAGGAATGAATGCACAACAAAGTTGGAATTTTACAACATTCACTAATGGTGACATCGAAAAAGTCAAAGCAGATGAAACCAACTGGATGTATAAAAAGGAAAGCAAGAAAGAATACTACGGCAGGATTACTGCCATTAACAATGCAGCATTAACAGCAGGAAATGCAGAGTTGGATTTCACAAAAGGTTTGCTCGTTACTTGTACAGCCAATGCAACTGAAGGTAATATTAAACTTGACATTTACCATAGCTGTTTATGGGTTGCGGGAAGCACAAAGATTATCATTCCAAATGTGGAAGTTGGCAAATATATTCATATTACTTCAACGACCTCCAGTAGTTCTACTGCCCGCACCTATAATCTACCTACAAACGTAGAGAATACGTCTAATACATTTGGTGTAGCAACTAAAGATAAAGTGACATATACAGGAAAAGTTACCACTGCTGGGAATGTGGAACTTCAAGCATCAGGCGGTATGTATGTATATTCTATTGCTGTTGACGACAATGACGGAAGTAGCGACACCCCTACCCCAAGTGCTGCAGACCTGTCAACATCACCTAATTCTTCCAAGAATCAGGCAGTGCTTTCTCTCTCTGACCAAACAAAGAGATACTATAACACCAGCGACCTTACCAACATCAGCATCAACAAAGCTGCTGTTACAATCAATCAAGGTTCTTTAAACTATACATTCAACGGCCAAGTAACAGATATCGCATTCAATAAGGCCGACAAAGGAACTTCTGGCGACATCACCAACGCGGGTGTGGAGATTACAGAATCTAAAGGCTGGCTGGAATCAGCATACGTTAAATGGAATCTCTATGAAGGAGCGACTTCCTACGTTGTTTATATCAAGGGCGGACAGTTTGCCGATTACACAAAACTCGATAGCTATCTGGTACGCGACTATGGCACATACGGTCGTGCTGATATGGTTGGTCTGAAGGCTGGCTCTGATTATGCTTTCAAGGTGGTTCCTGTTATCAATGAGGCAGAAGACGATACAAAGGCAAGTGTTGTGGAAAACCTGGAGGTTAAGAACTACAGCCGAGAGGGATTTGCCTTCATGAACGGCATCATGCCTGGTGCTTACAAAGCAGACGGAACATTGAAGGACGGTGCAAAGGTATTCTATGTCACCAAGAACACAGCCAAAACCATTAGCACCGATGTCGCTGGGGCAGAGACAAATCCCTGCGTAGGTCTGCAGGCTATCATTGCTGCATACGAGAAGGGTGACGACACAACGCCTATCGCCTTCCGTTTCATCGGTCTTGTCACCAAGGATGATCTCGATGCCATAAACAGCAAGGAAGAAGGTATTCAAGTAAAAGGCCGTAAGGCCGACTCCGAGCTGAACATGACCTTCGAGGGTATCGGTGACGATGCTACCATCAAGGGCTTCGGCTTCCTGGTACGCAACAGTAAGAGTGTCGAGTTCCGTAACTTTGGTATTATCCGCTGTTTAGACGACGGTATCTCTATGGATACCGACAACTCTAACATCTGGGTTCACCACATGGATGTCTTCTACGGCCCTAATGGTGGCGGCGACCATGCCAAGGGTGATGGTTCTGTAGATGTAAAGAGCGATTCCAAATTTGTCACCGTCAGCTATAACCGCTTCTGGGACACTGGTAAGACCAATATGTTTGGTATGAAGAGCGAGAGCGGCCCCAACTACATATCTTACGACCACAACTGGTTCGATCACTCTGACTCCCGTCATCCTCGTGTACGCACCATGACGGTTCACGTATGGAACAACTACTTCGACAATGTTGCCAAGTATGGTGTAGGTGCTACCACAGGTTCCAGTGTCTTCGTGGAGAACAACTTCTTCCTCAAGACCAAGAAACCTATCCTCTGCTCTAAGCAGGGTACCGACGGACTAGGCGACGGTACCTTCTCAGGCGAGGATGGTGGTATGATCAAGGCCTTCGGTAACTACTTCGATCGCACCGTCCCCCACTTCAGCTACTATACGCAGAAGAAACCTCACGCATCTACTGGCTACGATGCCTACGAGACAGAGACCCGTGACGAGCAGGTTCCTGCTACAGAGAAGACCCTCTTTGGCAACAACATCTATAACAACTTCGACACAAACGCTTCGCTAATGTACAAATACGATGCCGTAGCTGCAGAGGATGTTCCAGGGCTTGTCACAGGCTTCTATGGTGCTGGTCGTATGAACCACGGTGATTTCACCTATACCTTCACAGACAATGTTGGTAGCGATGATGAGGACTCTGCCTACGACACCGTTCTCGGTGGTTTGCTCGACAACTACAAGACAAAACTCGTCGGCATCTTCGGTGGTGAAGATATAGGCGGTGGCGGTAGCGATGAACCAGGCGGTGGTGACCAGCCTGGTGGCGGCGACGAGCCAGGCGGAGGTGACCAGCCTACTCCTACTCCAGAAGGAGCCATTGAATGCTGGTTTGAAAATGGAAGCGCTACTAATTCTTTCTTCACTACAGAAGGTGGTAAGAAAGACTATACTAACTCCAATGCCATCACTTATAATGGTAAAACATATACGCAAGCTTGGAACTGCAACAGTTCTGGTAAAATAAAGTTTACCACAGATAAAACAATGAAGTTGACTATTGCTATTACTACCAAGCGCAATACTATTGCCATTGACGATGAACTTCTGACAGGTACAACAGGAACAGGTTATTATGAGGTTATTAAGGAATCACTACCTGCAGGAGCACACGTCATTTCAAAAGGTACTGGTTCAGAGACGCACCCGTTCTACATCAAGCTTGAACCCATAGAAAATGAATAAACATTCAATCCTCAAATAAATCAACCGGGCGAAGGGAAAACCCTTTGCCCGATTTTTTAACAAGACTTATATAATATGAAAAGAAAACTACTTTTTACTTTGATTGGCTGTCTGATAAGCGTGCTGACAATGCAGGCTCAGACAATTGACGGACGCAACTTCGGCATCGACGGTTTTGCTGCCTACGCTGGCACACCAGGCACCAATCACTATCTCGAAGGAGGAACCACAGGCGGACAAGGGGGCAAGGTGGTCTATGCCGACAACTTCTCACAATTGCAGGCATATCTGCAGAGCACCAATCCCTACATCATTCTTGTTGACCACGACATTGCACCTACGATAAAGTGCTACGTAAACAATCTTAACGAAGGAAAACTGTGCGAGAAACAAGACGGCTCAGAAGGTGTTGAGGATACATACGGTGAGCGAATCATGATTGCTTCAAACAAAACGCTCATTGGCATAGCTGATGCAGAGGGCCGTGCCCCACTCTTCTCACACATCACCTTCGTGATGCAATGCACAAGCAACGTTATTATCCGCAACTGCACATTCACACTTACAGGTGTACCTGTATTGAAAAGCGGAGAAAACAAAATCGTCGCCTGGCGCAATGGAGCACAAAAAGAAGTGGGCGACCCTGACTGTATTGGCATTCAGGCAGATAAGAATTCTGCAAGTACTGACTGGGGAGGCCATATATGGGTAGACCACTGCTCGTTCTACAACACTGGCGAAGGAACAGCCAAAGACCGCTACGACGGACTTCTAGACTGCAAAAACAATGTTAAGTGGGTAACCTTCAGCTACAACCATTTCTATGAGCACAACAAGGCGTGCCTCTGTGGCAAAGGCAATAGCGACAACTTCGACCGCACCATGTCCGTTCACCACAACTTCTATGAGAACATCGCAGGTTCGCGTCTGCCTCTTCAGCGATTTGGACACATGCACTACTGTAACAACTACCAGCTGAACTGCGAAGACGGATACGATATTCGTAAGGACGCCATCGGATATGTTGACGCATGCTATTTCGAGAACACAAAGACTCCTGTGCATGGAAAGACAAGCGATGGCGGGAGTGTAAGTGTGCGTAAGGATGAAGGCTACGACATTATCTATAAGACCTGCGACAATCTGTTGGAAGGTTATTCAAATATCGACGGCTATAAGTCAAAAGTTACAGACATGTACACGACAGACTGGTATCCTACAAAAGACTATCCAGACTACAGCCTTAACCAAATAGACAAGACTGCTGACGTGCCTGAGATCCTGAAGAAATATGCAGGCGCAGGTAAGATTGAAATCTGGAAGACTTATACCGATGCTATCCCTGCTGTTGACATAGACGAATTCGACAAAGCCATCAAGTCACCTGGACCAATGAGCGAAGGAGTATTCGACCAGAATGGCAAAAAGATGAATGGCGCCACAACGGGTGTACAAACAATCAGCATCACAACCAACAACAACGCTGGTCGTGTTGTAAAATATGTTTATAACGGACAACTCGTTATCGAGAAGAACGGCAAGCGATACACGGCTTCAGGCGTTCTCTTGAAGTAAAAATTTCATCAACAAAAGAAAGGCACCCGAAGGTGCCTTTCTTGTTTCAATACGTTCCGTCGATAGCGCGTACCGTTTTAAACTTTCAGAATTTTAAAACTTCCAACCAATGGGAGTTCTTTCGCTTTTCCTTGGGCAGCATTTATGATACCAATAATTGCCAGTACTAAGAAGAAAAGCCAAACTAAGCTAAGGATGTAAGAAACCCAATACAGACGCCAAGAAATTGAAAGCAGAATGGTTACAATAATGTTATAGACGATAGAATATGCAATTCCTGCAATAAACAAAATCAGTCCTTGGTTGGCGTGGAAGCGTGCGAACTTAGACTCTTTAGCTGCAAAGATAGGAATCAGCACCAGAATACCGAAGTAAGCCAGAATAGCCATTACTTTGTTGTTCTGAATGTCGCGTGGATCAAACTGTGACGTCATGTCAGCCGTGTTGTTGAGGTTCTGGAATTTCTCCTCAAAACTTTCTTGTTGGTTATTCATAATTGTAGGTTTTGTGTTACAGGAGCCGCAACCCCTGAACGGGTTAGTATTAAGTATGATGTTCCGTTGTCAATATTCTGTGGGCAAAGATAAGAACTATTTACTAAACTGCAAAAAAAAACAGTAAAAAAAATCTTACTGAGTTGTATGATTCTTTTACAAAATGTCAGCTTATATACCATATTTAATAATTAACGAAAGAATTATGCTGATTTTCAAAATATAATTTGTATTTTTGCGGCATAAATTTTAAATGACATTTTGAAGTAAACAAAACAAAAATATGTACGAACTTAAAACAGGAAGTCAGCTTCAGGCTGGGAAATACACAATAGACCACGTGTTGGGACAAGGTGGATTTGGTATCACCTATAAGGCTACTACGAAGAGCGCATTAGCAGGCAATCTGGGAGGTATGACCGTTGAAGTGCCTATCGCCATCAAAGAGTTTTTCATCAAGGATTTCTGTGTACGCAACGCAGAGAGTTCCTATGTGAGTGTGCCTACGACAGGCAGCAAGGAGCAGACCGAAAAATTCCGCCAGAAGTTTATCAAGGAGGCACGCAACATTGCCACCCTCTCCCACCCCAATATCGTGCAAGTGCTGGATGTGTTCGAGGAGAACGGTACGGTTTATTATGCTATGCAGTACCTCGATGGCGGTTCGCTGCGCGAAAAGGTGAAAGCCAACGGCCCGTTCTCTGAGGCTCAAGCTGTAACATATATCCGTCAGATTGCTGATGCATTAGGCTATATGCACCAGAAGAAACATATCTGTCACTTAGACGTGAAGCCAGGAAATATCCTGTTGGACAAGAACGGTCGTGCGATGCTCATCGACTTCGGCATCTCGAAGAGTTACGACGAGCACGGCAACGAGACCAGTAGCACACCAGTGGGACTGTCACAGGGCTATGCGCCGCTGGAACAATACCAGAACTCGCTGCACGACTTCTCACCTGTGACCGATATCTATAGCTTAGGCGCCACGTTGTACTACCTGCTGACGGGCGAAACTCCTCCAGAGGCTGCTGTGGTATTGGAACGAGGTATCGGTCAACAGCCGCCGCAAGTCAGCAGAAACGTATGGCAAGCTATCGAGGCTGCGATGCAACCGTTGCGGAAAGACCGTCCGCAGACCACAGAGGCGTTTCTCGACATCATCGACAACGGACTTCCTGAACTGCCGGAAGAGACGGTTGTGGTTGAGCCGAAAAACGAGGAAACACGGGTTGTTACACCTGTAGAGCCGAAACCTGAGCCCACCTATCCACCCGTCAATGATGTGACAGACGACGAGGAAGACGAACAGCACAACAAATACCTTATATATATTATAGTGGCATTGGTTGTCGGCCTTGTAACATTTGGCGTGATTGCCCTCGTGAGAAACAGCAGTTCTGCAGACACGGAGGTGACGACAACGAAAGAGGTGGTGAACTTCCCCGTAACCATCACTTATCAAAACGGCGAGAAGATTTCGTTCCAATACACGGGTCCCATCAACGAGGACAACATGCCTGAAGGCTTCGGAACGGGTACTTACGCCACCAACGTGGAGGGCATCACATCGACCTACGAGGGTCACTACTCCAACGGCATGCGCAACGGCAGCAATGCAGTGCTCACCTTCTCGAACGGTGACAAGTATGAAGGTTCCTTTGTGAATGATTTCTTTGAGGGAGAAGGCAAATACACCTTTGGCGACGACGGTAGTTACTTTGAGGGCGAATACCGTCAAGGAAAAGAATACAAAGGCACGTGGTATGACAAGAAAGGTGCGGTAATGAGTACAATAAACCCATAAAACGGAAGATTATGAAAACACTATTGATTATTCTTTGCGCACTCTGCGCTAACGTGTCATTCGGGCAGAATGTTCGTACAAAACCCGTAGTAAAGAAACAGACGACAACGAAAGTTGCCACAAAATCGACACCCAAGAAAACGGTTGCGAAAAAGAAAACAACAAAGAAAAAGAAGTCGTACAATTACTATTACGATGACTATGCTGTTGATTCCGTAGCGTATGAAGATAACACACCCCAGTGGAGCGAATCGGCTATACAGTTAGCTCAATATTTATTATACCCAATAGGTTCGATAGAGATCAATCAGCTTGAAAAAACTTCAAGTTATTCATCCATCGAAACAGCATTAAGACAGAATTACAAATTGAATTCTATCAACAGTGATGACGATGAGGTATGGGTATATGCCCGTGACAATCCCTCGCTCAACAACAAATATCATGGTCTTCCATTCGACTATTATTGTATTGACGCGTATAATAGCGCGTATTCTTGGTGGAGAACCTTTTCGTATCAATTTGAAATCAAAAAAAATGATATGACAATGGGAATGTATGATTATTTGGATTTGATTGTAAATGACCTCCGCGAGTTGGGTTTCCCTATCTCATACAAGAAATTAACTGATCAATACGATAAGGCTACAGGAGAGTATGGAAACAACGAGATAAAAATCACCATTGGATTAACTGATTACGGTTCTACTCTCGATTATATAATCAGAGTTTATCTATATTAAAAAAGTCCCCACAATGAAAAAGGAACTGATCCTGATGACGATGACAGCATTCGCCGCCACAAGTGTTTCTGCACAAGCGTTGCATTACCCCAAAGCCGAGAAAGACGGCACTGTTGATGAATATTTCGGTGTAAAAGTTGCCGACCCCTATCGTTGGTTAGAGAATGATACCAGTAAGCAGACAACAGCTTGGGTGGAAGCTGAAAACAAGGTAACAAACGCATACCTGCAGAAGATACCCTTCCGTGAGAATCTGTTGAAACGCATGACTGAACTCGTCAATTACGAGAAAATCTCAGCTCCACGCAAACGACACGGGAAATGGTATTTCTATAAGAACAACGGCTTGCAGAACCAAAGTGTTCTGTACGTGAAAGACAACCTGAACGGCGAAGCGCGTGTGTTCCTTGACCCTAACACGTTGAGTACCGATGGTACGGTGGCCTTGAAGGATGTTAGTTTCTCAAACAACGGCAAGTATGCTGCCTACGCTATTTCGCGTAGCGGTAGCGACTGGCAGGAGTTTTTCGTCATCGACCTGAAGACCGGTCAGCTGACAGGCGACCACATCGAATGGGCAAAGTTTTCAGATGCTACCTGGCAAGGCGACGGCTTTTACTATAGTGCCTACGATGCACCTGTGAAAGGCAAGGAGTTCTCGAACGTGAACGAAGGTCATAAGATATACTATCATAAGATAGGTACGCCACAGAGCGAGGATGTACTGTTCTACCAGAATCCAGCCTATCCGAAAAGATTCTATTTCTGCAGCGTCAACGAGGAAGAAACAATGATGTTCCTTTACGAGGCTGGAGCCGGTGCAGGTAACAACCTCTTTGTACGTGACCTGAGAAAGCCCCAGTCGCAACTCATCCAGATGACCACAGATATGGACTGTCAGTATAGTCCCATTTATAATGATGGCGACCGCATCTATCTCTTCACCAACTACAAAGCACCTAAAGGGCGCATTATGACCGCAGACATCCACCATCCAGGCATTGAGAGTTGGCAGGAACTGATACCTGAACAGCAGCACGTGCTCAGCGGTGCAGAAATCATCAACCGCCAGTTGGTTCTGACCTATCAGCAAGATGCCTCCGACCATGCTTATCTGTACGACCTCAACGGACAACTGAAGCATGAGGTACATCTGCCGTCGGTGGGTAGTGTAGGATTCACAGGCGATGAGAAGGAACCGGAATGTTTCTATACCTTCACATCGTTTACCGTTCCTGGTACCGTGTACCAATATGATATGGACAAAGACCAGAGCACTGTGTATGCATCGCCGAAAGTAAAATTCCGTTTGGACGACTATACCTCCGAGCAGGTATTCTTCCAAAGCAAGGACGGCACACGCATCCCGATGTTCCTTACTTATAAGAAAGGTATGAAGCGCAACGGCAAGAATCCCGTATTTCTCTATGGCTACGGAGGTTTCAATATTTCATTAGGTCCTGGCTTCTCAGCCGTACGCATTCCCTTCCTCGAAAAGGGCGGTATCTATGCACAGGTTTCCTTGCGTGGCGGTGGCGAATATGGTGAAGAATGGCATCAGGCAGGCACAAAGATGCAGAAGCAGAATGTGTTTGACGACTTCATTGGAGCAGCCGAATGGCTCATCAGCCAGAAATACACCTGCAGTGACAAGCTTGCCATTGTGGGCGGTTCGAACGGCGGACTGCTGGTAGGAGCCTGCATGACACAACGTCCGGAACTGTTTGGCGTTGCCATTCCACAGGTTGGTGTAATGGATATGTTGCGCTATCATAAGTTTACCATAGGATGGAATTGGGCGAGCGACTACGGTACGAGTGATGACTCAAAGGAGATGTTTGAATACCTGCGTGCCTACTCCCCACTCCACAACCTGAAACCAGGTACCGCTTATCCGGCAACACTCGTTACTACAGCCGACCACGACGACCGTGTTGTACCAGCTCACTCGTTTAAATTTGCTGCTACCCTTCAAGAGTGTCAGAAAGGGAACAAACCCGTCCTCATCCGTATAGATACGAAAGCGGGACACGGAGGCGGCAAACCACTTGCAAAGATATTGGAAGAACAAGCCGACATCTACGGATTTATCTTGTATAATATAAAATGATAGAAAAACAAACGAGTTTGCATCATTTTGTCAATCTTTTCATGGTTGTTTGCTATCTTTTTACTATCTTTGCAGCCGAATTTTGACCAATTTATAACATTATGAATAAAATTATCCGTAAAGAGCAGTTCTCAGAGAAGGTGTATCTCTTTGAGGTTGAAGCTCCTCTGATTGCAAAAAGCCGTAAGGCTGGTAACTTTGTCATCGTACGTGTTGACAAGCAAGGTGAGCGTATGCCGCTGACAATTGCTGAAGCCGACATCAATCGCGGTACCATCACACTTGTAGTACAGAAAGTGGGTCTGAGTAGTATCAAGTTATGTAATTTGAATGAAGGCGACTACGTGGCTGACGTGGTAGGTCCGTTGGGTAATCCTACACACATTGAGAAATACGGTACAGTTATTTGTGCCGGTGGTGGTGTGGGCGTTGCGCCGATGTTGCCGATTATCCAGGCTTTGAAGGCTGCAGGTAACCGCGTACTGTCTGTGTTGGCTGGTCGTTCGAAAGACTTGATCATCATGGAAGACAAAGTTCGCGAGAGTTCAGACGAAGTTATCATCATGACCGATGACGGCTCTTACGGAGAGAAAGGTGTGGTAACGGTAGGTATCGAGAAATTCATTCAGCAAGAAGGACACATCGACAAGGCGTTTGCTATCGGACCTCCTATCATGATGAAGTTCTCCTGCCTGTTGACACAGAAATACAATATTCCTACTGATGTATCGCTGAACACCATTATGGTCGATGGAACGGGAATGTGCGGTGCTTGTCGTCTGACCATTGGCGGTAAGACGAAGTTTGTCTGCATCGATGGTCCTGAATTTGATGGCGCATTGGTTGACTGGGACGAGATGTTCAAGCGCATGGGTACCTTCAAGCGTGCCGAACAGGATGAAATGGAACATTTTGAGGAGCATGTGGTAGGAAAGAATGGGGCTAATGGGTTAAATGGGGATAATGGGCAGGATGAAGCCCAGCAAACCGTTACTCCCACTAACTCCGTTGATTCTATCGAAACCCTCACCGACCGCGATGCGGAGTGGCGTGTGACTTTGCGCAAGTCGATGAAGCCGAAAGAGCGCACACAGATTGAACGTGTGAAGATGCCGGAACTCGACCCAGTTTATCGTGCAACCACCCGTACTGAGGAAGTAAACCTCGGGTTGACAAAGGAGATGGCGCTGACAGAAGCTAAGCGTTGTTTGG
>Ga0310691_10004961_pt1 | contig 14771 bp, 17 predicted proteins | sample 176DNAGHGlowgp2_FD_203887 | JGI IMG/M metagenome (GOLD analysis project Ga0310691, IMG submission 203887) | Sheep rumen microbial communities from Palmerston North, Manawatu-Wanganui, New Zealand - 1766 DNA GHGlow gp2 (v2) (version 2) | ecosystem: Host-associated > Mammals > Digestive system >... | reverse complement strand
GTGAACGATTCTGTTTTTCCGGTTACGCTTCGCACCGCACTTGCGATGCTTTTTAATGTACTGGATTGTATAACATATGATGAATACGCCATGAACTTGGCTCCTTTCTAATTAGTTACGGTGACAACTATTCGAGATGCAAAATATGACCATTGCGAATGACTTATAAATGACTGCTGAAGTGATCTAGGCACATAGATGAATGGTATACTCGTGCATCCTTCAAATATATCGGATGAGGGCAAGACAGCTACAGCTGTTAAATTTAACATTCGTATTCCAGCTACAGTCCCATAAGCAAATGTTCGGCATGTTTTGAAATAGCCAGGCATCGCTAAGAACGATATCTGAGACGCGCCTAATTCAATCACTGATAATGATGAGCATAATGCGAAGGTTTCTGTACCTATCTGACTTAGTTTTGGAAATTCCGGATAGATAAGCTTACATTTCTTAAATGCTGAACTTCCTGTAACAGTACAATTAGGAAATGAAATTGTGCTAAGATTAGAACAGCCTTCAAATGCCCGTGCACCGACTGATGTACATGCGGGAAAGTTAACCTGCTCAAGTGCTGTGCATTGAATAAATGCTTCCGATTGTATTTGTTCACATTTAGGGAAACTAACCAAGGATAGTTTAGTCTGATAACCAAAAGCGCAGCTGCCGACAATACTGCATTCTGGAAATGTTGCTGTTAGAATGCTCGGATCATCGGGGGTTTCTGTTGTGCCCGAAGGTGTCCATCCTGCGCAGAATGCCGATGCACGAATATCTTTACACCTAGGAAAATAGGCACTTAAAAGATGTGCACCACTGAATGCTCCCATCTCGACAGTTATACAGTTCGGAAATGACACTGAAACTAAACTGATACATTCTGTGAATGCTTCGTTCTTAATGACGGATACATTGGGGGCATAAACAGACGACAACGACGAGCAGGCTGCAAAGGCATGTACTGGCATTTCAGTTACACTACTCAGTGAAACTTGTGTCAACGATGCGCAGCTGTAAAATGCATTCTGACCTAAACGCTTAACAGGAGAAACAAATTGTGCAAGCTTGCAATTGTAGAATGCACTATCTCCAATTTGTTCAACGTTAGGAAAAAATACAGACGTCAATGACGTACAATTTGCAAATGCTTGATCTTCAATGAATCTGCACTGAGAAGCCGATATGTAACTTAACGATGCACAGCTCATAAATGCTTGCGCCCCTATAAGCTTTGCTTTATTATCAGTGCAGGATTTGATTGATGTTCTAGCATACTTAAGCGGCGGCATAAACATGTTATCAACAGCTCCGTTTACTATAGATGCTAATTGACCAATCTTTATACCTGTAGTCATATTTGTGAGTGATCGTGTAGCATTTGCCAAGCCTGTTAACGTAGTTTCGTCTATAATATATTCTGACATGATCTTCGGCCTCCCTTCGTTACACGCTCATCAAGCATGATTTATATGAAGCCCATCCCGCATTGTTGTAAAATGCTGTGTACAATGAAGAGGGCACATATATTTTACCAGTTCCAGATTGCATTGGTGTGTTCTCAAACGGAGTTGAGCCTAGAACTGTAACAGAATCTACATCATTCAGATAAACAGTCGATAAAAGACGACATCCATAGAATGCGTCATTTCCTATGTATGTGCATGTAGGTAGAGAAACTGTCGTCAAGGAAGCACAATTGAAAAATGCTCGGCCATCAATATATTTACAACTGGGAAATGCTGCACTAGTTAAGTTACTGCAGGCCCAGAATGCATATCCCCCTATGAGTTCTTCTGTAAGAAACATTGCAGTCGTTATTGTCGAACTCATGTATTCACGAGGTTCAATGAATCCACTGTCTACGACTGATGCAGAGGTACTGACCGCAGCAATCATCTGACTCGGTTTCAAGGAAGCAGTTGTTTCTGTCAAATTTCTTATTGAGTTGGCTATGTTCTGCAAGGTGTTACCTTGTATCTTGTACTTAGTTCCCATAAACCTTCTCCTACAGCTTTATGTTAGAATGAAGTATTCTCTGCGATGCCGAGTGCACGGAATGCATCAAGAGCATTCTTCAATTCATCAGAAACAGATGTAACAGTGGTGTTACTACTACTAATTGATCCGCCAGCGCCGATTAATGCTGTAGCTCTTACGTACTGACCCTTCCACATGAAGTAACTATCCTTAGCATGAGCATAAACTGCTATATCTGTTGATTCTATTTGGCCAATGCTCTTGGCTAGTAAATTGCCCTGCTTTGCAGTTAAAGCAGCTGTTGTACTTGTTGAGATCATACTATCAGCAAGTCCGGGAGCATCTGTATAGGGCACACCATTTCTTATAAGTTTTCCCATAAGTATTGAATCTCCTTTCAATAAGGTGACGATCTTAATTCCGTCTATAGATATATAAGGTGTTACAAAGTAATAGGGCTATCAGGCTGCAACCCGAAAGCCCTACGAAGGAATCTGATATGACCCATCCACTAGTCATATCAGGTATTACACAATATTTAACGATTCAGGAGAAAAGTGATCTTTGTTAAAATTCCCGAAAGGCGACTAGAATCGCCCTTCGGTATAAACATAAATGTTTCAATCTTCATATAGAATTGATGCTCTATAAGCTCTGTAAAATTTTGGTTTTATGGATTACTTAAACTTTCGTATCCATATCCTTTGGCAATCGGGACACATCATCCAATCGGCAAATGTAATTGAAAAATCCAAATCCTTACAATCACATTCTTTTTCATCATCTTTTAACTGATGGCTAATTTCCGAACATACCCAATTTAATTTCGATGATAATTTGTTACTCATCTTTCCTCCTAAAATGGTTTTATGGTTTATGAAACCTGTTATCATTTTCTTCACCTCTCGGCTCAAATATCACGTTACTCTGCTTTCTTGTTCAATTATAAAATGGTTATTTTATGGGGTTATTAAACTGTATACCATCCATGTATATGAACACTCTTCCATGATGAATTAGCATTAAGCAATGAACCATTAGCATACATATTAAAGTTTCCAAATTTTATTTCATCACTTGCGTTTATATATATTCCTCCACGTATCGTAACAGTATTTGATGGTCTATACTTCTCACTTATAGTCCCGATAATATATGTATATGCAACTGAGGTTGTAGCATTATAATATGCATTAATAAATACTATATTTGCCTTGGTATCATATAGTAACTGTGCATTACCCGAACCACTTGTTGTGTTAATTGTAAATTCAGAACTTATATCTTTAAGGTTTGAGTATTTTCCCAACTCATTCACCGTTTCCCCCAACTCATTCACCGTTTCCGCCAACTGTTCGACATCGGCATGAGTAGCGACTTCGCCGTTGTGGTAGGAAAGGCTGATTGAAGTGCCGTTAGTGGATATGTAATTGTAACCCTGTGAAAGTGCGATTTCATGGGGTGTGAGTTGGATTTCAGTAGGGGTAGCAAGAGGATATACAATTTTCTGCCCTGTTAATGCCGTTTTAAAATCAGCCGCCGAACTAAATCTATCATCATGAATATAAACAACATTCATAGATGAATATGCTTGCCCCGGTACTATATCTTGCCAACTACGTCCATCATATATACACTCATAACAAGAGAACCACATTTTTAATGTTCTTGTTGTAGCCTGTTTAATATCTGATATAGTAGCATAGTATCGTGTATAATCAGTGGTTTGCTCTCTCGTCCAATTTAAATTGCCAATATCCTCTATTTTAAGTGTATTACTTGCCTTGCCTGTCCTAACCTCATGTGTCAATCCATACACCGTCTGCCCCAAGGATTCCGATAAATCTGTGGTTTTATGGTAGGCGTGATAATCGGTATCTGTGGCAGGATAATTTATGGAAATATTATGATTGTATGTTCCACCATATGCAGTATTAAAATCAATTTGAATGAAGTAAGCATCTGAACTTGCTGTATATTTAATACCATTACCACCACCAGATACACTTCCTGCGGATACTCGTCTGATAAACGTACCAAATTTATTGTATTCACATACATAAATAGCACTTGCGGAAGATGTTGGATTTGGTATTCTTAAATAATATGTTTCAGATGGTATAATAGGAATTTTATTTTTTGTGCATAATTCAGATGTACTCGAAACAAAGCTACCATCAGCAAGATAATATCCATTTCTTGTTTCTTCATCCCATACATTCACACCACACGATGAAACCTCAATTTTATCGTAGCCACTTATTGCACGGATATTGCTCGGTGATGGTGTGCCACTTCCTGCCTGTATCGGCTCAAAGGTAATGACGGGGTCAACTACAATCTGTGCAGAATCTACTGTAACTGTTATAGGATTTCCGGATACGGATGTTGTTGTTGGATCTACTATGCTATTAACTGCTTGAGTTATTACTCTGTTCTCGACAGGATTAGTGCTTGTTAGGCTTAATGCCGAATCAACAGTGACACCCGTTGTAGGTGCATCTGTGATGTAATATGTGCCAGAAGCTTTCTGTTCAGGAGTAAGTGCGTCATATTCTGCTTGAGTCAAATCACGAGCGTTATCTAACTTAGTCGGATCAGTACGCTTGAGTATGTTCTCGGATGTATCAAGAATGGGTAGATAATCGTCAACTGCTACTGAACTTGCTACAGGAAGTTGTGATACTTTAATTCCCATATGTGTTATTCCTCCTTATATAACGATATTTTCAATTTAAGTTGTTGTCTTCAACAAGAAGAACACTGTTTGCAAGCTGCTCAAGTGCTGCAATACGAGATTCGTATGCTGCTATTGCAGTTGAAGCTGCTGCGGCTTGTGCTGCGGCCTGCTCTGCTTGTGTTGCTGCATCTGATGCAATAGATGTTGCCGAAGCTGCTGCTGCCTGTGCTGCACTTGCAAGAGATGTTGCCGAAGCTGCTGCCTGGCTTGCTTCCGTTGCAAGCGATGTTGCGGAAGCTGCTACTGCACTGGCTGCATCTGCAGTTGATTGTGCATCCGTTGCAAGGGATGTTGCAGATGCTGCTGTTGTTAACGCATTGTCTGCTGTCTCTGTTGCAGCTGCGGCTGCTGTAGTTGCTCCGGCTGCGGCTGTCTGTGCCGCTGTTGCTGCTGCTGAAGCACTTGTTGCAATCGAAGTTGCTGATGCTGCTGCGCTAGATGCATCTGCTGCTGCTTGAGATGCAGCGTCTGCTGCGCTTATTGCACTAGAAGCACTAGCTACTGCTCCCTTTGCAATTGAGTTAACTTCATCTAATCCTGCTTGCACATTTGTTGCAGCTAGATGCGAAGTTGTATTATCATAAGTAATAGCCGATGCAGGCAGTGTATCTACAGGAGCATGACATGATATTGTACCGCTGCTGTCAATTGTGATTGTTGTTCCGTCAGGTTTTACAAGACCGAGTCTATCTGTCGTAGCAGCATAGCCTGAAACTTGTCTGTATCTAGTCCCGTCTGCATCCCACATGTATGCGTCAATACAACCGGAATCATTAACAATACAGTAAAGTGTGTTAGATTGTCCGCCACCCTCAGGGAGTGAATGCACTAACCGAACACTTGAAATGAAGTTTCGTGCGCCTCCCATATCGTAATAAGTAGCAATCACATCGCTCAAGTAAATAAGCTGGCCGCTGACGATAGGCAATTCGGAGAGTCGGCTTGATGTCGTTGTTATAAATTTAACATCCATGAAACTGTATATCTCCTCTCTAAAAGATTAAGCGTTATCGCCGTGGAGTTAAATGTAGTTAAATACCACATTATAAGAGATTGATGAATCCCTCCTCTTTGTTATATAAGGTGAAGTTAACTAAACAAAAAAGACGGACAGAAACAAATCTGTCCGTCTTTTGATTGGTCTTGCTGTTAGAATTAGAATGAGAACCAGCTCATCTTGTCTTCTACGTATGCGGTTGTAGCATAAGCAGAAAGATCAACTGTTGTACCTAACTCTTCCCAAGTGAATGAACCAGGAGTTGTGTTGTCAACGCAGACATACTCACAGTTTGTGCCCTGAGGTCCATTAGTAACCTGGTAAACATCACCAACCTCAACACCTGCGGTCTGAGGAAGAGCCTCAGGAGTTGCAACAGTACCCTTGTAACGGAATACTGTAGTAAGGTCAGACTTCTTAGCAAGAAGATCCCAGCCGTTGATTGCTACTGTTGACGCATTAGCATTGCTGTCAGTAAGTGTAAGAACACCCTCTGATTCAGAAGTAAGCGTATAAGTAGTATCAAGAGGAAGGGTGAATGTTACTGCATCAGTAGCAAGGTCATGATCGGTAGCACCTGCTGCTTCGCTTCTAGCTACGCCGGTAAGTACAGTAAATGTGCTACCAGGAGCAAGAGACTCAGCTGTTGCAGCATTATCAGTAACTGTTACAGGAGTTTCTGTAGGAACTGTTACTGAATGTGTGTTGATGCCGGTTACGTGACCGAACTTATCTGTTGCAATACTCTGAATTGCAAATGTGCTGCCGAATGCGGGAGTCTGATCAACTACATCATCAACATGTGTTGAAGCACCTGAAGGAACTGAGTGCTTGATGTTACCTGTTGAGGTAATAGCTGCACCCTCAGGCTGATCAGTCTCAAGACCGTCCATAGCGCCAACTGATGTAAGTGTACCAGCTGATGCATTAGTTTCAGCAACGAGTAACCACTGGTATTCTCCGTCGTGCTGGCCTAAGCATAAATATACGCCGCCGTTGTAAACGTAAAGACGACCAGTATCACCTTCTGTAGTTCCGGAAGGAACACCAGCGATCTGCTTAACGCTCTTGGTGTATTCCTGAGAACCTACGAAGATCTGATGGGTATCGGTACAGAAGTATACGCTGTACTGATCTTTGCTGGCAAGAGCTGCATAATTAGCATATAAGCCCTGGCCCATTCTCATTTGTGCCATCTTGATTTCCTCCTTGACAAAGCTTTGTAGGATTATAGTTTCTGGTAGATGAGATTAATATTTCCCTTTAACTTAAAATCAAGTTAAGGCAACTACCTGCCTAGTCTATGTGAACCTTGCTATGCAAGTACTCACGTCTTAGAATTGTATCCAAGCAAGAGCATCAACGACTGCTTTCTCTGTTGGAACGGTGTTATCTGAATCAGGAGATAAGGTGTCACCGCCGACCTTATAGCCTGTTCGCTTGATGCTATCTCCGGAAGTCATTAGTATTTCACCATCTTCTCCGGAACCAAAATCTATTCTTTCTTCTATATCTGCAATACGGCGTTCAATGCCTTCTATCTTTTCTTCGATAAGTATGTCGAAAGCACCTAATGCAGCATCAATAGCATCGACAATAAGATTTGCAGTTACAACAAACTTTTCGGGGTGCATCAGGTCTGAAATAGCAGTTGAAGTATCTATTCCAATTCCGTTCCCGCCGTAAGTAAACTGGCCATTACCGTCAGATACAAGAAGCATTCCTGCATCCATCGGCTGTTTAGCAACTACACCGGAAAGATCTACCCACATACCCTCGTTATCAACTTTAAGCGGATTATCTACTATAGAAGAGATCTTAACATTGCACTTAATCTTCGATGTATCTGTTTCGATAATGACTTCTGTAGTAGGTGTTTCTGCTCCTTCGTAGATATTGTAGAAGTCTGTTGCGTCTCCGGCTATTTCGTATTCTTCGTCGCCATTTGATACAGTTACAACAATCGCAGGACCCACATGAGGCTCCGGCTCTAAGAAATGATACTCAGGGTCGAATCTGATTGCTCTTATATAAGTATCACGAGGAATTGTCATCTTGAAATCTTCTTTTCCATAGATGGGAATCCTCAGTGTCAAATTTTCTTGCGTAAATACTGGATCATGTGCGACACCTTTAAGTTGAACAGGTTCAACAGCTGTGCCTCCGTTATTAGTGAGGACAAGTGCGCCATATTCATCAGCCCATGTAATGGCTACAATATCGTCTGCGATAGCTTGAGTTATTTCGTGACGAGTCATGTATCTGTAGCCGAGCGATGCTTCATCCCATGAACTTGTTTTAGAATTCCATGAGTAGTATTCAGGATTGCCTTCGCCGTCGCTGTTGTTAACACGGACTATCTTGCCGTTTATCAACCAATCACCGCTGAATCTATCTCGTGCTTCAATATCTTCAAATGTAAGCATGGCCGCATCAAGCTGTTTCTTATCAGCAGGAGTGAACGGCATAGGTATCGGAACAGGAGGTACAGGCGGAACAGGAGGTACAGGTCCGGGAGGGAACGGAGGATAAGGTGGGCAGGGTCCAGGCTCATCCACTATCCGTAAGTTAACAAGATCTTCCTGGAATACTGGCATCGCTGAATCTGCAGGAATGGACGAAAAATACCAGCCTCTGCGACGCTTACCTCCGTAATTATAATATCCGTTATGAAGTATCCATTTCAGATTAGGTAATCTGAATAATACAACAACAGTACCTTCATAAATCTTCTGTTGTGTGCCTGGTATAATAATATACTTCTCTGCCATATGTAGGTACCACCTTCTTTTAGTAACTAATCACGTATATATCGTCTAGATCGGGAAGCTGTAATGGTTTAGTTACTAGCCCTCCGTCTTTTGTGAGGTACCATCCACATACAGGACGATTGCCTCCGAATTCGTACCATCCAAAACACACTGTCCATTCATCGGCGTTGAATCTGCCTAAGCGAACAATGTTTCCAGGTCTCAAAACATCTGGTGAATATGGAATTTGTAAATATAAGTTGTTCCCCATATTTTTCACCTCTCTAGAATTATTAAAGGTTAGGACAAACAAAGAAAAAGACGGAACTTTTCAGTCCGTCTTGTTAGTTGGTTATTCTAGAATAGTTAAGTACCTGCTTACGACTTTACCAATCAACTTCGTCTTCGTCGTCTGCGAATCCTTTGTAGTCATCAAACCACTCAAGGGCTTCTGCTTCTGATTCAAACTCCATGTCAAAATCGCCGTCTTCTGGTCTATAGATGTCTGAATCTCCGAATACTGTTACATACCTGTCGTTCAAAACATCGTAATAAAGGGTGTATTCTGTATAGAATCCATCGGAATCAAGGACATCCTTTCTATCCATGAATTCAAATTGCTGCGAATCAGAATCCGGATCAAGGTTTCCGCAGATATCTGTTGCGGTTTCAATTTCGTTTTCACTCATCTCGATTGAACGGTCTTGATACTCGTTTAGTATATCCATGGGACTTGCTTCGTGAACAAATCTTTTCATTTTGAATCACCTCTACTTTTTGAATATTCTCTGGTAACCTGCAAAATTAACTACTACCTCGGGTGCAGACTTCAATATATCTAGCGCTTCTGTAATCATCGGATCGTTTACAGATAATCCGCTCTCATCTTCTATCTCTCGAGTAACAGTATAGTGCTTGGAGATGTAGTCTGTTATGCAAACTCTATATCCGGAAGTATAAGAAGCGATATATGCTTCGTATCCGACTGTATTCTCTATAGAAACATCATGATCTACTCGAGAAGAGTTTACTCGATCGCACCACATTGAGTCATCTTTGAATTTCATCTTTGATATGAAATCTTTTGTCAAAACATCATTGATAGTCAATGAGTAGAAATAAGCTCTCTGTGACGGGATGATGCTGCTCAACGCTACGTCATGGTCACCTGAACGAGATCTAACTCTAGCCATTGCTACATCGTAACGATTTATATAGAGGTCTACAATTTCTCCGTCATAATTAGCGTATCCATGCGTGCCGTTGTAAACAGTTACGGTGTCGCCTAAGTCAAAATCGTATGTCGGTGCTGTACTCGATCTAATGTATCGCTTCATGTCGTTAGTCTCCTCAATCACCCTGTGCAACGTTTTCAGCAATTTCTTCTATTGATGCGTTGATCATCTCGCTAAGAGCGGATACTTGTTCAAGCGCTCCATCAATGTTTCCGTCAGCTGCTAATTTCTCAACGCCGGAAATAGCGTAGTCGAAATCATCTTTCAGTGTATCAACAGATTCTTTCAAGAGATCTTCTTTGGTAGAGGATTGTTCTGCATTTCTAATGTATCTTTTCATTACCCTTCCTCCTTAAGATTTAACCAAGTAATACTGCAATGTATTCGCTTGTTTTTGTAGTGTCATCATATCCTGTTGCAAGATTAGACTTTGCAGTACGTCTAACATCGCCGATCTTTGCTCTTATTTCATCAGCAGTGTAAGGTTCTGAGTGACCATAAGTGCCAGTTATGAAATATTCAGGGAATATGTAACCGGTAACAAATTTGTCGGAAACAGCTGTAGGAAGGATGTAACAAGTTCCGTTATACATTGAATCTTTAGTAAGTTTCAATGCGGTGTTACTGCCTAAGTACTGCTCAATCTGTGCAGACTTCAGCTGCTCGTCAAAATTAGGTCTGTTCTTCTTTCGCTGATAAACCATATCGTTAGCTTCCCTGTCCTGGAATTCATCCCACATAGGTTTTTTACTTCCCTTGAGAAGCATGTACCAGTCGATATTGTTAAGAACTTTGATTACCCTGACTGATTCCTCAAGATCAGCAATCTGTTCGGGTGTGATTGCTTTAAGGCCTGACCAAGAACTAGAATCTTTCTCTATTTCACCTTTTCTGTTGAATTTAACATCCCAGTTCCAAGCAAGAGCAGCATTGTCACTGCGGTTGTATTCGTTTGCTTTGACTCTAACTTCCCAAGCATCTTCCCAGTTATCGTTTACTGAAATCTCAAGTGCAAGCGGAGTAGATCCAATTTTATTAGCGATCTGCTGCTCAATAGCCTTAGCGCTAGTCCTGATTGCGTTTCTGTAATTTGCACTACCTGCTTCCTGGCGGTCTACATATTTCTGAGTTTCTGCATCGTATTCATCACGCTGCTTGCGAATCTCTTCGATAGATGCAGCTTTTACTTCTTTCTTATTAGATATAATTTTCATTCTATGCTGCCCTCCGATCAATATTCTTTGTAATTGTAAGAATCGATAACGTCTTCTGTAGGCAGAACTTCTTTCATTGTGTAATTTCCACAAGTTTCTTCCCACCATGCTTCAAACGAGCCGAATTCAGAAAGAGAATAATCCGACCTGTATTCGTCATTCCAATATTCCTTAATGTCAGCTAACGTGTAATAATCCCCTGGAATGCCGAATGCACCGTCAATATCCTGATAGAAAATTTCATCGTCTCCGTCAAAAATCTCAACAGATAAATCTGTTTCATCTTCAGAACATGTTATATCTGTCGATGACTGAACTCCGAATTCAGCCAGCTTGTCTTCAAATGCAGCAAGCATATCAGCTGTAGTAGTAGCTTTTACAGGAGTCTGCGAAGAAGCTACAATCTTATTCTTAGTTATTTTCATTTATGTCGTCCTCCTCATAGAGATGGTTTTCTTGTATCAAAAGAATACAAGGTTTACTTCAACCAGTCGAACAGCTCATTAAACGAGGTTTCGTACCAACCAGGCCCTTCTGTTCCGTTTGCTAAGTAGGCACAATACATGCCGTCTGTATCAAGAATTGCAACACGGTTGTTGTTGGGATTCTTAGAAAGGTAAACTTCCTCAATGTCGTTGTAAATATCTTTGAAGTAGAATTCAAAGATATCTGGATAGCTTTCTTCAATCTCGTCGATTGAAAGCCCGTCAAAAGTTCTGTAATCTGAAGCCGCTTGTATTTTTGTATGCGTTATTTTCATGTCATGTCTCCTCATTTCTTTCGTTTGTTGCCCATGAGCGTAAATACGTATATTTCACAGTTTGTGTTTATCTGCCGAATATTTCGTATAATCTCTCTTATTGTAGTCCCCGTTGTCCCAAAATCATCTACTACAAGAATTGTATCAGCACCTGACACAGCAGGGACACCTTGTTCCATGTCATAGAAATTAGTCACAAAATTTCGTAGAACAGTAGGACGGATATACTTTCGAAGAGAAAATGAAGGAGCTGTCCGTGCTTTCCTAAGCATATTTTCTATGTAATCTTCGTCTACAAAATCTGGAACATCTATTGCACCCTGCTCAAGCTGACGGTAAAATGCAGCATAATTGAACTGTACTTTAGACGGATCACTTTTCTTCAGTTCAGTAGATACTACTTCTCGAGCTTTATAAATGTACCTTGAGATGCACTGTACAATCATGCTAACTAAGTTTCCCGATTTAGATTCCGGATACACGATTGTGTCTACTGTATAATTATTAAGATGAATCCGATCCAAAGAACGAATAATCATAGAATCAAGATCACTTTGAGTTAGATGGAGGTCGTCGTAATCAAATCCGCTCCATTCATCGTCCGGATCAACTAGCCGCTCGGGTTGAACATGTTTCATGAATTCAATGAATTCATCTCTACGTGGGTTAGCTTGCCCGTCGTTAAACGCATACCCAAACCAATAAGTACTGCCGTCTATTGCAGATTTTTGAAAGAACGGCTCAATAAATTGAATCACATCGTCAGGTTGATTATTATCGAAATCAACTGAAAATTTATATTTATTTGTTGCAGGGTCCAATTTTCCATTGATTCCTGCATATATTGGTCTAAGCATTCTTTTCAATTCATCTCACCTCTCTTTCTTAGTTGCTAAGCAACATATTAAACAGCTCAGGGTGGCCTCTAAGATCTAAATCATTGTCTACGATGTAGTTAGCAGTGCCTTCTTTCTTCGAGAGAATTTCATGTACCTTCTCATCAACTGTGCCCTGAGTTATTAGTGTATATACAAATACTGTATCAGTTGTTCCGGGTCTGTGACATCTGTCCTCAGCCTGTTCAATATCTGAAGGATTCCAAGGGCTATCATAGAAGATTACGTTGCGAGCAACTGTAAGAGTATGCGACGTTCCTAATGCACCGATAGTTCCAAGCATTATCCTGCGTTCCGGATCATTTATGAATGCCTGTTTGTGCTTTTCTCTGACATCGGCCTTCATTGTACCCGTGTAACAACAGACCTTATATTTCGCGCTGACGAATTTATACAAGGTCCTCAAGGGTTCAACCCAGTTAGAAAAGATAACTACTTTTTCTGTAGGCTCAGCTAAGATGTCTTCAAGCAACTCAAGTAATCGTGTCAATTTTGCATTCTTTGTTAAATAGTCCTTAGCATTTATATCTATGCTACCATCAACGAGTTCAGGAGACCCGTTGACTTGTCGAAGGTGCAGAAACTGTGATAAAGGACTGAGCGACCTAACGATTTGGTCTTGCTTTGATATCATATCATCTCGGATCTTTTCATATAGTTTCTGCTGATAGGCTGAATTCTCGATGTATTCTGTGTAATGGACCTTAGGGGGAAGATCTAATACGTCTTCTTTGAGCCTTCTGAGCATATTCGGCTGCAGTATGTTTTTCAACTCAGGTATGTTCTTGTATCCGATTATATCATGATTGCCGAACCCGCCATAGACACAATACTTCTGGCACCACATGTAATAGCTTGATGATTGATGCCCATCAACTAGTCTGAGTGGCAGAAATACATCTGTAGGTTTGGATACTATCGGAGTACCTGTCATCGGAATCCATTGGATCTGCTGCTTTGATTCTTTTTTGATTCTGAAGATCTGCTTCCCTTGCAAGGAGCTAGGAGAAGCTCCTCGGTGTATCTCATCTAAAGCAATGATATCGATTTCTTTCTTATTAATTAAGTCAATTATGCGATCAGCTATTGGATATGATTTCTTAACTCGCATCCTAATCGCTTCTATATTAAGTACAATGAAATAAGGGAGCGGTTCCGTTCCTTTACTTCCATACATTTTCATTGTTATTAGGTCTTCTAGTTTTTCTTGCGAACCTGTACTGAACTTGATAGAGCCGTCTTTCTTTAATCGGCTTCCAAGAATATATGGAGTCTCTTTTCCGTTTGTGTGCTTGATAATATCTGATCGCCAGTTGTATTTAGCAGAATTAACACATGCAATGATCAAACAATGCTTTGCATCATGGTGCTCTTTCAGGTACATTGCCCAATTAAGCACCTGGAGCGTCTTTCCGAGTCCCATTTCATCACATAGCACAAAGCCAGATTTTAATCCATTTTCGTATCGCCACTTAGCGAACTTAAGCATATCAATCTGATGTGCAAACAGTTTGAAGCCGTCTTGTACATATTGAGTTACATCAGAAATGTCTATATTAGGAATCTGGTTCGGCTCATTAATTGATGCGTTGACGTTAAGGTCTTCAGCTGATTGAATAACTAGCTGTTGCTCATACTTTGTACCCTTGAGCTGCGCAATCAAAAATCCTAAACGAGCCAGTGGAATTGTCCAGAACTTACCTTGAGGATTCCACATTCTTCCGGGAACATTCTTAACAAGTTCGACAAGTTCAGCATCATATCCGAATCGTATCTCATACTGGTCATCATGCTGAGTTACTAAGATCACACTATTGCCCTCCCATCTATATTCTTTATTATATTATATGATAAGCCATTACAAAAGTCAACTGTTTTCTTATTAAGTTTAACGATTTGAACAGTAAAAGAGAAGGCATCTTACGATTCCTTCTCAATCATTTTCAACCTTCCTTTACTACTTTCAAGTGCTTCTTTATGATGTCATCACGGACATGTTCAAGAGTCATCTTTATAATTTCTGACTCTGTCCAAGCAATTTGCTGATCAATCTCTTCTAAGATTGCGTTCACACTGTTGACGTAATCTAGCGTTTCTTGTGCGGAAACAGCGTCTTCTGCTACTTCTGATTTAGCCCTTAGCCAATTCTCAATTCGTTTTGGATTCATGAATCAAGCCTCCTTGTTTAGGATAATCTTACAA
>Ga0310691_10004960_pt1 | contig 14773 bp, 6 predicted proteins | sample 176DNAGHGlowgp2_FD_203887 | JGI IMG/M metagenome (GOLD analysis project Ga0310691, IMG submission 203887) | Sheep rumen microbial communities from Palmerston North, Manawatu-Wanganui, New Zealand - 1766 DNA GHGlow gp2 (v2) (version 2) | ecosystem: Host-associated > Mammals > Digestive system >... | reverse complement strand
GTCGAACTGCATCACCTGGAAGTCCATGTCGAGGCTGTCGGGCAGGAAACTCTGCGGCAGTCCTAATGGCAGGAAGGTGGGACTGGCATCCGTATCTACTTCGTCGTATGAGCCGGAGTTAATCCAGTTCAATGCGGTGTTGCCCAGATTGCGGCCAGGCATAACATATTTGGTCCAGTAGTCGCCACAGGCCTTGGCCACCTCGTCTGGGTCGCGCCATTTGGTTATATGAGCGTCGTACAACTGTTGCACCTTGTTCTGGGCGGCCTGTTGTGCCTCATTGAGCTTTTGCTCGGCTCCGGCACCCGTTGTTCCGTCAACCCACTGTGCGGCTTGTTGCACGGCTTCGCCCACTTTTGAAGCAGCTGACGATATGGCTTTGTATGCCTCGGTGTTCTGAACCCAGTTTCCGGCCTTGGCTGCGGCGTAGTCGATGAGGTCATAGGGGATAACGTCGGCGTTGGACATCTTGCGTGCCGAAGCCTTACCTGCAACCACCTGCATGTTCTTGTTCAGACGTATGCCCGTAAAGGTCATGGCGATGTAGGTCCCCATGTTCAGGGGCTGCCACTTGACATAGCCCGTTCCTGAATAGGTTGTATTGTCCTTATCGGTGGCTTTCAGTTCGGTGAACACCACGTGGAACCCGTTCATCTCAGCCTGCTTCTTTGTGATAGTTTCTCCGTGGCTCACCACGTCCTTGTCCTTATAGTCTTCAATGGCTCCGCAGTCCTCATATACAATGTCCTCGGTGAGGAACATGGTGTATGTGCAGCAGTTCTGTCCGCGTCCGCAGAAGACCAGTTGTCCTTCTTCCGGTGTGGGCAGAGGATTGGCTGTCACCTCAATGAAATAGTGACCGCCGAGGGTGATATTGTTGTCTTCGTCCTTGGAGAGTTTTTCCCATGGAACGGTGTGTTTCAGCTCGTCATCCTCCTTGAACTCCAGATTGGTCGCGGTGTAGAGCGGCTTGTTATCCTCTTTGATGATGTCCTCGAACGAAGCCGCATCTGCCGGTGCCTTATATATATTAATATTATATGTGTAAGTGAGTGTCTCAACAAACTTCTGGTCACCATCAACGAACTCCGGCTTATTCCAAGTGGCGTCATAGTCCTTGTTCGCCTCTATATATACGGCTCCGAAGCAGTTGCCTTCGTTGTCGGGGAAGGTGAGTTTGGGATGTGTGACAGTGGCTTTCCACCCACTTTCTTTCGGTTTTTCCTGTTCTTCAGGAACTACGGGAATAGGACTACCATAGACAGCCCTCACAACGATGGGACGGCTGTAACCGTCGTTCTCGTACATTCGGAAGTTGGCGAGCTTGGCGTTCTTTGTCGCTCCAACGCCACCTTCGGGCGTGGCGTGAACACGCACGGCGTAGTATTCGCCATCCTGGAAATACGACTCCGGGTTGGGAATAGTTATGGGGGCACTCTGCACGTTGCGCAGCGGGGCACCGAGCACACCGGGATACAGCAGCACGCGATCGTTGAATTCAGCAATGGCATTCTCCGGACTGGTGGCATAACCCTTGGAGCCGTTCTTCATGCTAAAGAACTCCAGCTCATAGTTCATGCTTGGCAGCTGTCCGCACACCTCCATGAGATGCAGCCAGTTCCAGGTTGTAGGGGATTTGAAGTTGATATCTGGGATCTTGTAATCAACCCCGGCAAACGTAGGTGCCGGTTCCTCTTCAGCTTCGGGATCAACGGGCTGTACCACGCCCAGCGGCACCTGGAGTTCCGGAGCCTTGACGCTGTAACAGATCTTGAATTGAGTGGTTGAGAGTTTGGGGTCGCTTATGGCTTCCTTGGTCTTTTCGACGATTTGCTCCGAGGCGTTGTATTCGTAGGCAGTCAGCGTCGCCATATAGTCTCCTTCGGGCAGCAGACCGAAGTTGCTGCTCATCACGTTTCCCAGCAGCGAACCGGTGATATTGAAATGACCCAGCCCCAGATGGCGGAAGTGGTTGTGCAGCTGAGTGGATGTGAGAGTTATCGACGTGGATGCCGGCAGAGTGATGGCAAACATGGGACTAGTCGGTTTGGCGCTCACCTTCTGTTCCATGATGAATTTCTCTCCCGTCAGCTTCTCCAATTTCATCGTTAGATAGATGGTGAGAGTGTGATCCTGCGGGTTGTTGATATTCACCACGAAGTACTTCTCCGGCGTCTCCTTATATACACTGGCCTCCGGCGGCATAATGTCGTATATGGCACTGAGGCTCACCATAACCTCGTTGGAGGCCTGAACCAGACTGCCCATCCCGAAGAGTGCGGTGCACATCAAGGTGATGGTTAGCCAAATGTGGCTGAGCTGCTTGTATAGAGTATGTATTGCTGACATGATATATCTCATTTTATCTGGTTCTACTTCTCTTTGCTCTTCCGCTTGATTTCCAAGAGCGTGAAGGTGTAGTTATAGTTTAGGCTTACGTTGACATCCCAGTTCCTGGTTTTGGCATTTCCTTCTGCCATAGCGAATGTCTGAGTATAGTGGTTATAGCCTGCCGACAGGCTGAACTGGTGCACCTCCTTTATGGCATAGCTCGATGAGAGGAAACAGCCGAAGGTGTTGGTCTTTGTGCCTTGAGCTTCGTTTATGGCATAGCTGAGGCTGGCATCGAGACGCAGGTCTTTGCTCTCCAAGAAGGCTCGGCCAGTGCTGAGCGAGAACATGTTGGTGGTGAATTTGCCGCCCTGGCTTTTCGAATTCTGATGATTGTAGCCCAGGTTGAAGGCCATATCCCATGGTTCAACGCTGATTGAATAGTTCGTGCCGATAGCGTGGGTCGTCACGTCGCCTGCACCGTTGGTAATTATGTTGCGGTCCAGATTCTTTGAGAGATTGTAGCTCACGCCGATAGCATGCAGGAGCTTGTTGGTCTGGATGTTATAATTGGCTGAAGAGGTGAAGCTGTGCATTATACGATCCACCTTGGAGGAGTCGGTAACTTGTAACACACCGTCCCTCTGTCGCTGCTGGTATCCATTGTATGCGGCGTTGAGGTTGAAATTGTTGCTCACACGCCAGTTCAAAGCTCCGTTATAGACTAGACCCTTGGTTGTATAAAGCTGGTCGTGACTGAGATTGTCCTGCTGGTGGCTGAAATTGCCGTTCAGGGTCACACGCCCCTTGAAGAGGCTCAGGTTTGTAGCCACGCCGAAACTGCTGTAGTTGTTGCTCACATAACCCGTTCCCAAAGTAGCATAATTGGGCTGCACATATTTATATTGCAGAGAGAGGTTGAAGTTTCGCATACTGTAATTCAGCGCGGCATCTCCGGCAAAGCGTGCATTACTGGTGTATTTGGAATTGAAGATCTTGCCCCATTTGCCAATGATGCTGTCAGGCACGTTTTCGGCTCGGGTGTCGAAAGTGAAGAGCGAAGCAGCCGCATTGGCCGTCAGTGAGAAATGTTTCAGGAAACTGACGCGCCCCTTCAAACCTATTGCCAAGTTCTCTTGCGGGACAATGGTGTTTTGCCAATGTTCGTCGATGCTGCCGATGCGGTCTTTGGCCTGGAACAAGAAAAGATCTATATAATTCTGGCTTGAGCCATAGCCCACCTTGAAGCCCCAACCGTAGCGTGAGTACTGTGGCGTACGGGCAGCGGGATCGGTGGGGTCATCGCTGATGGCGCGCTTCAGTCGGCCATAGAAAGCGCCGAAACGGACGTGGTGGCCTGTATATTCTACACCTACGCCAAAGAAAGGCGAGTTATAAACGTAGTTGGAGAATGACATAGAACGCTCACCGAGGTGAAGTGTCCAGTCGTGCCACGACGGACTCATGCTAAGTGAGAAATGTGGGTAGTTCCACGAGGCGCTACCGTTGCTCAGGTAGAAGGAGAATGGCATATTGATGCCGTAGAACGAGATGTTCAGGTTGGCATATATAGTGTTAGACAGCTGCGAGCGTCCGTCATAGCCCATCGACGAGTGGTAATAGGTGTTCTGCGTACCTATAGCGCCCGTGATGATGAGCGGGTCGCTCTTCACAATCTGGTCGATGCTCTGGGCAGAGGCCCCTCCGAGCCCGAACAGTAGTGGGATATGCAGTGCCAGTGCAAGGTATATATATCTATTCATCTTACTGCCACTTTTTGTCCGTTGTGAATATAAATACCCTTACGTGGGGCTTGGCGCAAGCGTATGCCCTGCAGCGTATAATAGTAGTCCTCGGTTGCTTCTCCATTGTCCACAGTCAAATGGCCGTTATCGCCCTTGCGAATCTGGAGTGGGCTGCGCATTGAACCGATGCGCGGTTGCAGTTCGGTCGTTTCCTGGATATCGTAATAGGTGCCTGAGTTCTTGTCATAGAGTTTCAGGCTTACTGTCTCGCCGACGTTACCGTGAACGGAGAGGAAGAACAGGCCGCCCTTGCAGCGAGCCGTGCCGCGACAGTCATTGCCCACGAAGGCCCCGATCTGCCAGTTATCGGCCCCCTGCAATCCCCCGGCGGGGGATGTGGGGTTAAGGTTATCGTTAAGGTCAAGCTTGGCTGTCAGGCACATATTGTCCATGTATTTGCGGTTGCCTATGGGCCTGAATGCCTTCACTTCTTCCTCTTCGTTATCGTTTTCGTCAATGTTATCGCTAACATATCCTTCTTCCTTGAATTCCAACGTGCCATAGCCCAATTCGGAGTAATACATGTAAGCCTCGCCATAGCGCAACGTCTCAAGTGAGCCGTACCATTCTCCTGCGTAATAAACTGCATACGCATCCTGACTTACAATCATGTCTTCTTCCTGAGCACCGGAAATGTAGTCCAGAAGGGGGTGGCTGCAATAATATGGGTTGGCAATCCAAGTCCAGCGTGAGTTGATTCTTATGGAGCCTCCGGCGTAGGGTACAACGTCACCCTCTGGCCGCTCAAACAAGTGGGAGGCGTTGGCGGCCATGTTTATCTTATAACACTCATTCTGGCGCAGGCCGCTTTCATAGAGCGAGCCTATGTAGCCATAGTCGGGATCGTTGAAGAGAGTCTTGTCTTGCGAACGCACCTCGGTGAGCTTGGCTCCGAAGGCCGCTTCAAGGTCGCTGCCGCTAATGGACGTCGGCTGGTAGCAGGTCACCCATTGCCAACCCTCGGACAGCTGCATCGGTATAACCACATTCACTGTGGCCAGGCGGCTGGCTTGGCCGTCGGGCTGAATGGCGTTGAGGATTTCCGTCGTTCCCGGAAAGAGTCCTTCGATAGGCACTTCGACGGACGATGCACCATCCGCCACCTCGAAGGAGCCCACGCGGGCAAACCGTGTGTCGGCAATAGTCAGGTTGATGTTGTTCGCGGTGAGGACAGCTCCCTCGGGATGAGCCCTCAGCGTGAGTGTGACCACGCTGTCGCGGCACACCTGAAGAGTCGGGGTGCTGACGGTGATGGCGGTGAGGGGGAGGGAGACATGTATAGTGAAGTCCAGGGTGACGGTGGTGTCGGCCTCGGTGAAGCAGTCGAGATAGGTCAGCGAGGCGGTGATGACGGCAGACCCGGCCTTGAGTGCTTGGAACAGTTGTCGGTCGTTAGCCTGGTCGTAGCGGGTAGATACCACATCGGGGTCGCTTGAAGTATAGCTTACGTCAATGCTGGTGTAGCCAATGGGACTGATGTGTATGCGGTTGTTTACGTCATCGCTTATATCGAGGGTCTCCAGCCCGTTCATATAAACGATGAAGTTATCTTCAGCAAAGGTTAGTGAGCGAGCCGGATTGATTACGTTGACGGTAATGTTCTGGCTGCGTACGGTCGGGTCTGCATTTGCTACAGCAACCATGGTGGCATAGCCATCGGCCTTGGCATCGATAAAACCGGACTCTTCGTCAAACGTAAGCATATTGGGAACGGTGGTCCGCACCACTTCCCAATGGAATTTCTGCTTGCTTTCGGCAGGCAGTATGGTGATGAGCGAGTCAAGACGCTCGCGTATGTCGCCTTCTTCCTGATAAACAATGATGTGGTCGGAGGCGGCTCTGAGCGCTTCGATAGGTATATCCTGGGCAAAACTGAATCGAAGCGCTATAGGTTCGCTTGGCTGTCCATAGGTGTAATCGCCACGGAACGTGATGGTGTCGTCCGTCGAGATGTCATAATCTCTGCCTGTGGCGCGATTATGCATAATGAAAGTGATGGTTTGTCCCGTCTCATCGATACCCCCTATACCGATTTCTCCCCAGATGCGGAACACAAGAATTGCGGTGCTGTCTGGCAACTCTAATGTAGAGCCCACGGCACGGACTTCACCCCCGATGAGGGCTCTCACCTCATAGTCTGAGTTAGACGTCACGTCGGTCGTGTCGCTAAACAGCTGTGCAACGACCACGGTACTGAAGCCGCCTGCCATTGGGGGGGATGCCGTGACGGGATTTCCAGCCGGCACCGTTATGGGGAGAGTGGCGAGCAGCAGAATCGCCAGGATTTTCTTCATATATGCGTTCCGCGCGTGTGCGCGCTACCTATTAATAATTAAGAAGGGAAGTCTGCACGGCCGCCGACGTCATACCGACGGCCGTGCAGATTGGGGTAAGCGGTGAAGGGGTTATTTCTTCACCACCTTGCGGACACTGCCGTCGGACATCCGCTGGATGCTGATGCCGCGCTGACTGCCCTGGATCTGACGGCCGCTCAGGTCGTATGATTCGGTGGGCTGCAGTGATTCTCCGGTTTGGTTGATGCCGGTGGCGATAGGCATAGTGAGCTTCACCGGTGCGTGGAGCGAACCCTGGATCTGGCTGAAGGAAACGACGCCGTCAACAGGCAGAACCTTACCGGTGTTGTTGTTCACCAGCTTGAAGCTCATGTACTCGCCGCTCTTACCTACGGCACTTACGAACATCTTGCCATTTACGGCCACACGTCCACGTCCACGGCACTCGTCGTTGACAAATGCGCCCAGAGTGTAGTCCTCAGGATTCTCCAGACCTTTGACCTCAGCAATCATGGACATGTTGTCTGCAAAGGCGTGCACGTCATAGCGGAGAACATCGTCGGCTGCGTTCTGAGGAACAAAGCGCTTCACTCCAGATGTGGGATTAGAGGCAGTCGGAATCAGAGCAGCGGGGAACTTCATGGTGATTCCTTCTGTAGAGTTACGGTAATACATGAAGCCTTCACCTTCATTCAGTTCGAAGGAGGTGTCACCTGTCCAACCGTTGTCAGCTGTGCTATAGACGATAAAGCCTGTCTGCGTGATGATGCGGTCGCCATCGGCTGGGTTGTCGTCTGCTCCGAAGATTTCGGGGATGCGACTCAGCTCAAGGCTGAACTCATACGGATAGTTCACCCAGTTATAGCCCTGTACGATGGCCTTGTTGTAAGTCTCAGAGGGCAACGAAGCCATTATAGCATTTCCGTTCCAATAAATCGAAGTGGCCTTGTTAGTCTTGACCTTATACATTCCGAAGTCTCCAGAGAGGTCGGTGAGGGCACCTATGTAACCATAGGTCGGGTCGTTCCAAAGCAGTTCTTCCTGTGAACGGATTTCCACGAGATCCTCCTTGGTAAAGAGCTTGCTCACAGAGCCGCCATCGGTAGCCAAGGACAACCAGGTCCACCCTGCGCTGAACGTTTCCTGCTTGTCAATGGTAATACTGCCATTGGTAAGCTCCAAACCTTGGTAAGTCACGCTGAAGGTGGGGCTTCCGACAAAGAGCGGCTGGATACGGAAGCTATAAATATCTCCCTTTATCGGATCGTTGCCCTCAGTTACCAATGAGCTCTGTACGGCGTAGGGGAATTCACTGGCTGTAGTGGAATAGCGAGATTGGAACGTAATCTTCAGGTCGTCTGGATTGAAGGGCTCGTTGCCCGGATTCAGCACATACACCTTTGCAGGTGAGGTTGTGCTGACCTCTGTGCCGTTCTTCACGTAATACAGGTCAGTGGTCGGTTCAGCCGTTACTGTCAACTGGCTGTTGATGTGTACAGTTACATTGTAGCTGGCTTGGCCCACGAATGTCGGAAGAGTGGTGATTCCATCAACGAGAGTTACTGCCACCACAACAGAACCGAGCTTGCATGCCTTGCCTTCAGAATCAACATAGCCTTCTGCACCATAGGTGTAGCCTACTGCGCTCTTGCCATAGGTACCCGGGTCAGAAGCAGTTGGCCAAGTCAGTGTCTGGTTAGCTGCGATAGCTTCAAATACATTGTCGCCGTAGTTCACATCGATATCAGCCTTTTTGGCGGCGATGTTAGAGGGACGTACATAGACAGAAACGTTAACCTGTGGCTTTGTACCCGTGAATGCAGGGTCATCCGGATCAATGGTTATTGTGTAAAGTCCGCCGGCTTGGAACTGGCCACCGACCAAAGCTTCTCCTGCACCAGTTAATTGATAGCTCTTAATGGAGGCGTCGGTGGGCTCAATCTTGATGTGTTGGTCGAGAGACGTAGTGAAGTCCTCAAAGGCGTAAACAATAGTGTCGGTGATATCGCATGAAACATTAGTTACAGGCACCTGTAGGATTGTGACTTGCACCTCAGTCTGGGCGGAGCCTGAGGGACCGGCTGCCATACCATCCTTGAACCAATCCACCGTCAGCGTGAAATTGGAACTGGATTGGGCAAACTCCTGAGAAATAATCAGGCTGTCCTCATGGACAGTTACCAAAGGCTCTTTTGAATTCCAAACGTAACTGAATTCGCTCACAACTTTACTCTCGTTCAACGGCGTGTAAGTTCCTGCCTGTGGTGCGTACTCAAACAAAATGTTCTTATTCAGATCAACCAGCGTGTCAGGGAAGTTGGCAAGATAATCCTGAACCTCGATTGTTGCAGGCAGGCTAATACCCGTTACGGCATCAAGGTTCAGCACGAGTGGCGTGGGCTCGTAAGTCTCACCCGTAAAGGGCACTTTAGTGTTGAACTCATATTCCACACCATTGTAGAAGGCACGGAAAACTATGTCCTTGTTATAGTCACCGGCGGTATTTTTCGTGCCGCGCACGCGAATTTGATACCAATACCCTCCGCCAGCCGGCGTTGGGGTGGTGACATACGCACGACATTCGTTGTCGATGAATGCGGCCAGTTCCACAACGGTTGTGTTCGTAGCAACCTCTCCGTTTATGTACAACTGCACCCAGACAGGTGTTTCATCCGGATAGGCGGTTGAGGTCGGAGCCGTCCAATGTTGCGCCATTGCTGCCAACGGTAGCAACAGTGCCATTGCTGTTAGAAGTCTCTTGATGCACATAATGTAATCTTTTAAAAGTGAATAAATTGCAAAATTATTTAGGTTAGTCGAATACAAAGTAGGATAAATGCGCCCCAAATGTAAGTGAAATGTTATAAATAGAAAAATTTTTGGTGCATTTTTTCTCAAATTATCCGAATTTTCGTCTTATTTGTACCGTATTTCGTCTTAATCCGTTAAAAAATCCCGTTTTTTATTATTGAAAAGTGTCTTTGTCGTTAATTATCCACAAAAATAATGTATCTTTGCGAGCGAAAAGCCTAAAAGCCATCTGAATGGAAGAAAAAACGCTGATGCAAGAGGGAATCACGCATCATCTGAACAAAATGTACCAAGACTGGTTCTTGGACTATGCCTCGTACGTTATTCTGGAACGTGCCGTGCCGCATATCGGCGACGGTTTCAAACCGGTGCAACGCCGTATTCTTCACTCGATGAAGCGAATGGACGACGGCCGCTTCAATAAGGTTGCGAACATCGTGGGACACACGATGCAGTTTCACCCCCACGGCGACGCGAGTATCAAGGATGCTCTGGTGCAGTTGGGACAGAAGGAACTGCTGATAGACTGCCAGGGTAACTGGGGCAATATCCTTACGGGTGACGATGCGGCAGCAGGCCGTTATATCGAGGCTCGTCTGTCGAAGTTCGCTTTGGAGGTGGTGTTCAACGCGAAGACTACGGAGTGGAAGCTGAGTTACGACGGCCGCAACAAAGAACCGATAACGCTGCCGGTGAAGTTCCCTCTGCTGCTGGCCCAGGGTGCCGAGGGCATCGCCGTGGGCCTCTCGTCCAAGATTCTGCCTCATAACCTCAACGAGTTGTGTGACGCAGCTATCGCTTATCTCCATGACGAGCCCTTCCGGCTTTTTCCGGACTTCCCAACGGGTGGCTGCATAGATGTGTCGAAGTATAACGACGGGCAGCGCGGCGGTGTTGTTCGCGTCCGTGCGAAGATAGAGAAGCGTGACAGCAAGACTCTGGCCATAACGGAGTTGCCCTACGGCAAGACGACGGGCTCTCCGCAGAAGCCGTCGCAGTTTATCGATACTATCCTGAAAGCTGCGGAGAAGGGCAAGATTAAGGTGCGCAAGGTTGAGGACATGACGGCAGCGGGCGTGGAGATTCTGATTCATCTTATGCCGGGTGCATCATCGGACAAGACGATCGACGCTCTCTATGCCTGCACGGACTGCGAGGTGTCCATCTCGCCGAACTGCTGCGTCATTGACGATAAAAAGCCTTGCTTCCTGACTGTCTCTGAGGTGCTGAGGCGCAGTGTGGATAACACGAAGGAGCTGATTCGCAAGGAACTGATGATTCGTCGCGGTGAACTGATGGAAGCCCTGCATTTCGCTTCACTCGAGCAGGTGTTCATTGAGGAGCGTATATATAAGGATAAGAAATTCGAGCAGGCGAAGAGCAACGATGAGGCCTGCGAATGGATTGACGAGCGTCTGACTCCGTTCTATCCTGAGTTTGTCCGCGAGGTGACGAAGGATGATATCCTGCATCTGCTTGACATCAAGATGGCCCGCATCCTGCGCTTCAACAAGGACAAGGCCGAGGAAGCGATTGTGAAGATGAAGGAGGATATTGCCGCTATAGACCGCGATTTGGCAAACCTGACTGAAGTCACAGCCGCCTGGTTCCAGCATATCAAGGAGAAATACGGAGCCGACTATCCCCGCCGCACCGAAATCCGCAATTTCGACAGCATACAGGCTGCGAAGGTGGTAGAGGCGAACCAGAAGCTCTATATCAACCGCGAGGAGGGCTTTATCGGGACGAGCCTGAAGAAGGATGAGTTTGTCTCCAACTGCTCGGACATCGATGACGTGATAATCTTCTACAAGGACGGAACCTACAAGGTAATACGCATCGGAGAGAAGGTGTTTATCGGGGAGACGGAGCGCTCGAAGGCAGAGAAGAAGAAGGCGGAGGTAATCCACATCGCGATATTCAAGAAGGGCGACTCACGCACCATTTACAACTGCGTTTATCGCGACGGCAAGGCCGGAGCTTATTACATAAAGCGTTTCAACGTCACGTCGATAACCCGCGACCGCGAATACGACCTGACACGAGGCAAGGCACTCAGCCGCGTAGTCTATTTCACAGCCAACCCGAACGGCGAGGCAGAGGTGATCAAGGTGACGCTGAAGCCCAATCCGAAGCTGAAGAAGGTGTTCTTCGACCGCGACTTCAGCGAGATAAACATCAAGGGGCGCCAGTCGTTCGGCAACCTGCTCACCAAACTGGATGTGGCGCGCATCGGACTAAAGAGCCACGGCAGCAGTACCCTGGGTGGACGCAAGGTGTGGTTCGACCACGACGTGCAGCGTCTCAACTATGACGATCACGGCACTTATCTCGGAGAGTTCCAGAGTGATGACCTCATCCTGGTGGTTCTAAACAACGGCGAGTTCTATACCACGAACTTCGACACCAACAACCATTATGAGACCGGCATAATGCATATTGAGAAGTTCAACCCGATGAAGGTCTGGACGGCTGTCCTCTACGATGCCGACCAGGGGTATCCTTATTTGAAACGCTTCACGTTTGAACCTTCTACACGCCATCAGACCATCCTGGGCGAGAATCCGGAGAGCCGCCTCATTCTGCTTTCAGCAGAGGTTTATCCGTTTATCCGCGTCACTTACGGCGCAGGCGACGCCTTCCGCGACCCGTGGGAGCTGGAGGCCGAGGAGTTCGTAGGTGTCAAGTCGTTCAAAGCCAAGGGCAAGCGTCTCACCACCCTCGTTGTGGAGAAGATTGAGGAGCTCGAGCCTCGCCGTCAGCCTGAGCCGGAGGAGGAGAACGAGGAGCCGGAGGAAATAACGGAAGAAGAGAATCTCGACCCGGATGCCGGCAAGTCGCAGACGGAAGTGGCAGATGAACTTACCGGTCAGCTCAATCTCTTTGGCAACGACTTCTCAGATGATCTCTGAACGCAGGCACATATTTGACAAAAGAGGGCTCGCGCGCTTGTTCGTCGCGGCCTCTCTTCTTACTTTGGCATTGCTTGTCAAAGCCCAAGAAACCAGAGCCTTACCCGACTCCGCTAATGTAACTACTCCCCTCCCTACAAGGGAGGGGCAGGGGGGTGGGTCCCTCCACTCCACCCTGTTCGGCTACGGCCGAGTGCGTCAGCTCGACACCTATCTCTCTCCGCTGAACTATAAAGGCGGCCAGATTGAGTTCCTGCACGAGACTTTGCGCCCGGCCCGCAACCGCCATCTGAGCATTCAGACACTTTGGCAGATGAATCTGTCCAAGGCCTCAAACGAGGCGGGTAAGACGAATCTTATGGGCGGAGACATCTCCTTCGATGCAGGTTTGCACTACAACTGGCACCTGAAGTCATTGCCCGGACTGCGTTTTATGGCGGGAGGCCTTGCCGGAGTCAATCTCGGATTCCTCTATCACACCCGAAACGGCAACAACCCAGCTCAGGCTCTTGCCTCCTTGCGCCTCTCGGCTTCCCTTGCTGCCGTCTATGATTTCCGATTAGGCAAACGTATGCTTTCAGCCCGCTGGCAGGCCGATCTGCCACTTATGGGCGTTATGTTCAGTCCTCAATACGGCCAGTCGTATTATGAGATTTTCTCTCTCGGACACTATGACCACAACATTGTCTTTACTTATCCGGGCAATGCGCCGTCCATGCGTCATCAGGTGTCGTTGGATTTTCCGGTCGGACGTGTAACCCTGCGTGCCGCCTATCTCTGTGATATGCGCCAAAGCAGCGTCAACAATATCCGTCACCACAGCTACACCCATGCATTCATGTTCGGATGGGCAGTAAGGCTGATAAGAAAGTAGGGGACTCTCCCCCCGCCCTCCCTGTGAGGGAGGGAGCGAAATGAGGACAAGTGGAGTTTTCTCAACCGAGGTTTTAGGGGGTCAAAAAATGTCTTGCGGCTTCTATCATTGTGTCGCTGCCGGAGGCGACGTCTGCGCTGTCGAGAGAGACATAGATGTCGGGCTGGATACCGAACTCGATTTGGTTGCCGTCGGCATCGAACATCGGGCAGGCAGAGAAGCGCACGCTCCAGCCGTTTGGCAATTCGCTGAAGAACGGCAAACCGGAGCCGCCGCCAGTCTGATCGCCCATTATGGTCACAAGCGGACATCGTTTCATGTCGCGGATAAAAGCATTCGTAGCGCTGTAACAATGGCGGTTTGTGAGCACTACGGCCCGTTTCTGCCATCTTACGCCCTGGCTTGGCTCAAGATATTCCTGAGTCGGTGATGAGAAGTCATCGTGGCCCGATCCGTTCTTATGCTGAAAAGAGCCAACTAACAGACGCTCATTCGTGAAACGTGAGGCGAAGCGCTCTGCAGCCTCCAGACTGCCCCCACCGTTGTCTCGGACATCGATGATAACACCGTCGCAAAGCCTCAGATAATTGAACACTTCGCTGAGGTTGCCGTCGCCGAAACCGCTGCTGAACGAATTGCACACGACATATCCGATGTTGTCCTCCAAAATACGGTAACGTATAGACGAGGCTATGAGATAAGAACTGCCAAGATAATCGTTTTGAAGATCCTGACTGAAATTGGAAGGATAATCCTCGTACCAAGCCCAATAGCGCGACAGGTCGTGAGAGGCATACAGGTTCACGTGGCCGTCCTGCAGCTCTGAGAGCATATCTGCCAACACCTCGAACAGTTGGGTGCGTGTCATGCTTGTGCTGATTCGGTTTTTGTAACGTGTGTGCACCTCGTTCCAGTCCAGTCCGATAGCCTCTTTCTTATAGGTTAGGAAGCAATAATGCTCATCTATCATCTTCCACAGAGCCTCGAAGTTACCCTCCGGTGTGTCCTCAAACTGTTCCTCCTTGACACAAGAGCCAAGGAAAAGCAGGGCGAGGAGGAGGAAGACCCACCCCCTACCATTGAACATTTTTCGCCTTCGCTCAACAATACGTGAACATTGAACATTGACCATTGAACTGCGCTATGTTGCGGCCCAGACCGCTTTGACTTTTTAATCTTTTAACCCTTAAAAACTCACCTTGTCATCATTTTGCTCCCTCCCTACAAGGGAGGGCAGGAGGTGGGTCTTTTACTTAAGGTAATCCTCAAAATATCGTGTGATACGTTCGTGCAGATGTACTTGGTCTGTGCCGAACATATTGTGGCCGTCGCCGGGATAAGTGAACAGGTCGGGCTGAGTACCGGCATCTATACATGCGCGAATGAAGGATAAGGTGTGCTGCGGTACGCAGGTCGGGTCGTTGTAGCCGTAGATTATCTGCAAGCGTCCTTTCAGGTTCTTTGCCTTTTGCAGCAGGCCGCAGTTGGCATAGCCCTCAGGGTTCTGCTCAGGCGTATCCATATAGCGCTCGCCGTACATCACCTCATAGTATTTCCAGTCTATCACCGGACCGCCTGCAACGCCCACTTTGAACACATCGGGGTAGGTACACATCAGATTCGTCGTCATGAAACCGCCGTAACTCCAGCCGTGCACGCCGAGGCGGTTCGCATCGACGTATGGCAGGCTCTTCAGGAACTCCACACCACACATCTGGTCTTTCATCTCCTCCACACCGAACTGGC
>Ga0310691_10004954_pt1 | contig 14781 bp, 9 predicted proteins | sample 176DNAGHGlowgp2_FD_203887 | JGI IMG/M metagenome (GOLD analysis project Ga0310691, IMG submission 203887) | Sheep rumen microbial communities from Palmerston North, Manawatu-Wanganui, New Zealand - 1766 DNA GHGlow gp2 (v2) (version 2) | ecosystem: Host-associated > Mammals > Digestive system >... | reverse complement strand
CAAATGCTTATTGGCTAAATGAATCTGACAGCTGAGACATACAAAGATAAGCTCCTGCTCACGAAAAGAGGCAACAATCATGGAGTATTCTCTAATGCGAAGCCCATTTATGTGCTTTCCATTATTGATGCTATTGCCGAAGGTGTTATCATCGGCAATAAGATTCAATTTGGGAATAGTGAGTTAGAAAAGATTTATCGACGTAATTATACCAGTTGTCAGAATGATGGTGACTCACTATATAGGGCGAACAACAATATAACCCCATTTAACATGCCGTTCTTCCATCTAAATGCAGAGCCATATTATCATATCAAGTGGCTTGGTGATGTTGTTCCACCAAAGCAAGCTCAGTCACCATCTAATAAGTATTTGAAAGAAAACGTTGATTTTGCATATCTTGATGACGAGTTATGGGAATTACTCCAACATCAAGAGATCAGACAAGAATACAGAGAATCAATTATCAAGAAGTTTCTAACAAACGACAAATATTAGCCGCATGAAATACAGTGATATCGTAACACTCAGGTCTATGCGACCTGCTTACAACATTCAAGAAGAAGGACTTGGAGAATGGAAGACCTTTATTGCCAATGATCAGTTCAATGAGATCCTTTACAGTATGATTAAGGCTGTCCGCAATAATGATGCTGATAATCATAAGTCGGTATGGATTGCCGGAACATACGGCACCGGTAAGTCCCATGCAGGCGCAGTACTCAAACATCTGTTCTGCGACCCCGTGGACGATATCAAGGAATATGTCGAGGAAGAGTATAAGAAGGATAAGTACGACAAGCTACGCTCTGCCATCCTGAATGTCCGTATGCAGAAACGCCTCTTCCCCGTCAACATGTACGGTCAGCAGAGCATAGCCCATGAGGAAGACCTGTCATTACAGCTCCAGAAAGAGATTAAGGCCGCACTCCATGCTGCCGGCATCGATATTGTCGTACAGACGGACTTCGATACCCTTGTTCAGCATATTGACGAGCAGCCAGCCATTTGGCAGTCGCTCATTGACAATAACATAATATTAAGCAGTGTCGCCCCGGACTTGAAGAAGCTAAAGCAGCTACTCATGGCAGGTAACCCCGAGGTTCTTGACCGTGTTCGCAATGCCCAGCGTATAGCAGGTATTGACATCCGACTGCAGGGAAACAATATCCAGCAATGGATCTTTGAGGTTCAGGATAAGCTTCGTGGTGAAGGTTACGATGGACTATTGATCATCTGGGATGAGTTCACGGAGATTATGACCTCCAGTATTGCCAAGCGCCTTATCGTGCAGCTGCAACGTATCAGCGAGGCGATGATGAATCCCGAGAACGACAGCTATTTCCTTTTTATCTCCCATCCCTCTGCCATCCTGACATTGAATGAGGATGAGCGTGAGAAGACCAAGGGCCGTTACCACTACGAACCCTACAATATGGAGCCTGTTTCTGCGTTCAAGATCATGTCGAAGAAATTCAAGGTTATTGATGAGAATGTCTATAAGCTCCGTAAGGACCGGTTCTTCTCCCTTCATAGTGATTTGCTGGATGTCTTCTCGCAGACGTCGGCAAACACCGAAGAGACCATCGACAACATCAAGAACCTGTTCCCGCTCCATCCGTCAACAGCCAACCTTGCCACTTACTACGCCCGTGAGGCAGGAAGCTCCAGCCGTAGCGTGTTTGAGTTCCTAGCAAGCGATACCGTCAGGGATTTCTTGGATAACGAAGACAACTGTGCCAACGAGCGCACCATCACCTGCGATCTGTTGTGGGACTATGTGCAGGAGTACTTCGAGAGCGACACCACAAGGTTTGGCGCAGTGACCGAGAGATATAACAGTCACCACTTGGCCGTCGAAGCCGCCGGTGACAATTACCTGAAGGTCTTCAAGGGCATCTTACTCTTGAACGCCCTGAACAATATCGCTAACAGCGATACCGTCACACCCAGCACAGAGAATATCGAATCGCTGTTCGTTGGCACCGAGGTTGAACAGGAGTTGAGCGACATCCTGGATTTCCTCAATGACAGGAGCATCATTCAGAAGCAACCCAACGGCAACTACTCCATCCTGTTCACGGCTTTGCCCGGTGAGGAGATCCAGAAGATCAAGGAAGAGCTGATGTCAAGTAACTACCTCTATACCGATCAGGTTATCAAGTTCGGTGATGCTGCCCGTCAGAGCTTCGACAAGAACTTCAAGCAGGTGAATCGCCCATTGAGTTACCAGTTCTTCTCCAAGCAAGGCAACGAATACACGCTACTCAGTAAGATCGAGAATACCCAGCGCGACGCGAAAGGCTACGAGATCTTCCTTGCCATCCTCGTTGCCAAGACACAATCAGAGATGTTCGACCTGAAGGACATTGCAGAGCGCAACAGTCAGGAAGAAAGGTTCAAGAACACCGTTTTTGTGGTGATGGAAGCCTACCTCACCGACAAGAACTATGAGCGCTTCATCGAATATCAGGCCAATGCCCAGTGCGCCCAGCGTCATGGCTTGGCTAACCAGCAGAAGACCTACGCCAAGAACGCCTCAGATATGATTACCGAGTGGACGACGAGGATGAAGGGCAGCAATGTCACCTTCTATCTCCGTGGCGATTCCATGACCATCTCAGGCAGCAAGCTTTCGTCAACCATCAACATGACGATAGCCCCGTCTATCTTCGAGGCAGGCCCGGAGTCATTAGAAATCGTCCGCACGAAGAGTTCAGTAACCTATTGGAAGAAGGCATCGGTGAAGGCCACCGTTGACACCATCCTGTCCTTCAACACCAAGCAGGATATCCTCGCCTCACCGTCCTGTGGCGGTCAGGCCCGTCATGTGGAGTTCCTTTTGCAGGACAGTGTTGATGACAACCTGGAGTGGAAGTCAGATATCGATCCCAATCACCCGTTGAAGAAAGTCTGTGACTACGTTGATGAATGGCTCTCAGGCCGTCATACCAATAAGAACCAGACGTTTAATCTTGGTGAGAAGCTGATAGGTCTCACGGAGCCGCCTTACGGACTCTTCCAGAGTTATGCCTCTATGGCAATGGTAGCCTTTGCCATGAGGAAATATGTCAATCAGATCTTCGACACCAACGGCAAGCAGCGTACTGCCCAGCACTTGGTCGATGACGTTGTAGAGCTGTTCAAGGCGTGGGAAACAGGCAAGACCTCCCAGAAGTTGAATTTCATGTTTGAGAGTAAGGAGGCCGGTAAGCTTTGTAAGCATCTTATCTCCATGTTCTCCTTGAAGAAACTGAAAGGTTATTCCGATATCAGCTCCCTAAAAGATGCCCGATGGGCTATTCAGCATGAATACGCCAAGGAAAAGGGCTACCCCCTTTGGTCGCTGAAGTATTCCACCAGTGAGTACAACACCGAGAAGATGCAGCAACTCATCGATGATGTCATTAAGGTTGTAAGCGATCCCGAGAGCATGAAGAATCCCCAGCTGCTCAATAGCACCATCAGCGGCTATGAGGAACAGAAGATTGAATGGGGCAACCTGCTCATCGAGAATAACGGTGGCAACTACAAGGAAGGTTTTGACAACTTCCTGAAGGGGGTGGACATTGTCAACCTTCAGGATTCGGAGATACCTGAAGCTATGGACTACCTGCAAGGCCACTTGGAGGGAGAGGTTGGTCTCTGGAAAGAACTGGAAGTTAGGGAGAAGCTGAAAGACTGGCGTATCTCCCAGCAGAAGCCTGCCAGCGGAGGTGCTGCTGGCAGTGGCACCCCGGGATATGGATTTGGCGGTGGTTCTACTGGCGATGACGGTTTCGTCGGAGTCAGGGAGGAACCATCCGATGTCTCAACTAAACGTATTGAGCTTGCTGATAAGATCAGAATGATTCCATCTGGAGAAATCAAGGAAATTATCAGTGAGATTATTGAGAAAGAAGATGGTTACATACTTGATGTCCTTTTGAAATATGTACAGTGAATATAACACCTTTGAAGAGCTGAAAGCCCATGTCATAGCTGACAGAGAGCAGACAGGCTTGGATGTCTCGACACGAAACAGATATCCTATAAGGTTCGTGTTGTTCGACAATTTCCGGGATTGCAGCCAGTTTGTCGATTTCGTACAGGAGGATATGGATGCCATTGTCCAGAGTGTTGACAAATGGATAGACCCCGACTATCCAGATATTATGATTACCTATACGGAGCTTGCCGAGCGCATACAGGCACAAATCAAGAAGATGGATGGTGTCAACTGCGTTATAGCTCCCTTCTCTGAGCTGGCCCGTTTCTACGAAAACGACGATAAGAAAACCTTCGATGCCCTTTTGAAAACTATCAAGGCTACCGAATCCAGTAGTAAGTCGTTTGAGAACCACCAGCGAGTATATGTGCCTATTGTCGGACTGGAGGGTAAGATGGAGTCTTTCAAGAATGACTCGCAGAGTACCATCTGGAGGTTAAGAGCCGAAGATAAGGGTCTTACCTACCGATTGATCATCACCAACGGTGAGACCTTTGGCGTACAGGGGTTAGAGACCCACTATACGGTAGTCCACAATATCCATGAATGGCTTAACATCTGGAAAGATGCCGACAAGCAGGTAACGCCCAATATCATCTGTACTTCAAAGTCCATCTTCGGCAATGCCGTTTTCGCCCAGCCCGATAACGCCTTTGCCTTTGTGCAGTGTCTTGATGCCTATGACTTCCTCACCAAAGGACTGCAGCTACAGTTTGGAGGAATGACCAAGGCATTAGGCGATGGTGACAACTGGCAGGAGTTAGCTGCCCAGATTGACATCACCAATGGTTTCAGCTTCAGCAAATACGTCAAGAACTACTTCTCTATAACAGAGATAGATACCCATGAAGCCTTTATCAAGCTATGGTTTGACTATCCTGGTCAGTATGAGCGTTGGCTTCTTTCCAGATTCTACCAGCTGCAACAGGAGGGCGAAGGCTTTATCTGCCGGATCCTGACCAAGGCCACCACTCTGACAGGCAACGACTTCATAGAGCAGATGGTCTTGGATATGACGGAAATCGAGTCAGAGATGGCCGTCCGTCAGTACTGTCTCAGAGAGGCCGCCAAGCGCAATGTCGTTTTACGTGAAGGAGTGGAAGCCACTCTGAACAGCCGTTTACAGGCCATTTCCAATAAGTATAATGCCGCCAGTGCGTTAAAGTACTGTACGGGCATAACCATAAAAGAGAAAGAGCTTGCTATCTCGTGGTTAGGGAAAGGGCAGATCAGCGTTGACCAGATCAAGGCCTTCTATCCGGATATGTATCATTATTACGCCACGCCTCTTGGCGTGTCCGTCAACATTTCGGACTGGCTGCCCGACTACATGAAAGAGTACAAAAGGGCGAAACTATCCAACACCTATACAGAAGAGATTGACACCCAGATAAGGAACCTCAACGGCTCAGAGGTTTCCTTTGATACCTGGTATCAAGCTTTCAGCACAACAAGAACGCTGTTGCAAGGCAGAGGAGATATTGAGGTGTTCTATTGGGTGGATGGTCTCGGAATCGAGTGGATTCCACTGATTAAGGAGATTATCAGGGAAAAGAACAACCAAAACATCTTCCTGAATGATATTAAGATTGCCAGAGCCTTGTTACCCTCAAAGACCGATGTTAACAAGGCTGACCTGCAAAAGCTACTGCCGGAATACGAGCAGCTGATGAAGATGGGCGATTTGGATAACCTCGCCCATCAGCCTACGAACCTCTGGCCGACAACTATCATTAAGGAGGTGAAGCTTGTCAGGGATATCATCGAGGATATCATTGCAAAGTATAATGGCAAGAAGATCGCCATTATCTCAGACCATGGTCTTACCTACCTGTCACAGCTGTGTAATGGCCTTGGCCTTAACGGCGTTGAGTCCGACCATCATGGACGTGTTGCCATTAAGAAGAGTGGCACATGGACGAAGGATGACAACTATTTCCGCTTGGAGGATGGAATGACCGTCTGCGCCTTACGGCACAACTCCCTATGCAGCAAAGTTCCCAAGGGGCAAGGCATCCATGGTGGATGCACCCCTGAAGAGGTTCTTGTGCCGATCTTCATCATTTCAAGCTATATCGGTGATGCGGAGTGGTCAGCCGACATACTGACGCTGGAGCTTAACGGTGCCAATCCTGTGGTACAGTTCCGCATTAAGAACATACCATCAGTTGAGATTCCCGTCGTAGAGTATGACGGCATCAGATATGCCTTACATCAGGTTAGCGGGGAGATTTTCGAAAGCGATCCGATAGCCGTCAACGAGCATTGCAATAGCATTGCCCTTGTGATAGGCAGCATTACGAGACTATATAACATAAGTATAACTACCGGTGCCAAGGAGGATGATCTCTTTGGTGGCTTTTAATAAGTTTGGTTTATGAAAGCAGAAATCAGTGAAAAGATCAGAACGTATTTCTCACAGATGTCTATCTATAAAGACCCTGAGAAAACCAACAGCATATTCGCAGGCCGTAATCTCCCGGCCTTCGTCAAGGACTTCCTGCTGAAGCGTTATCTGAACGTCCAGACGGGAGAGATTGACACCCTTGGCCTGACGCAGTTCCTTGACCAGGTGATACCGACGGTTACTGGTTCGGTCAAGGACAGGATTGTTTCGGGTCAGGAAGTAGTGCTTCTTGCACGTTTCATCATTTACATAGATCTTGTTAAAGGACAGAAACAGTTTGCCATACCCGACTATGGCATCAAGCTCAGGGAGGGTATCATCCCGGAGTTTGTCTATAACAAACATCAGGGCGAGCTTGTTGACGGCGAGAAATGGGGCATCGTAAAGCTGTGCCTGCTGCCGGATAGCGACGGTAAGAAGTTCCACGTCCAGATGGTAGACTATAAGCCATTTAAGCCTTATAGCTCCGTCGATATCAGCTATCTCGCAGAAGCCCGCCAGCATTTCACCACCGACGAGTGGATGGATATGCTGCTTTCAGCGATGGAATACGACCCCGACGGTTTTGCCAATGCCACACAGAAGCTGGAGTTCCTTACCCGCCTGCTTATCTTTGCCGAGCCAAGGCTGAATGTCATTGAGCTGGCCCCGAAAGGAACCGGAAAGTCCTACGTCTTTGGCAATCTTTCAAAATATGGCTGGCTTGTCAGCGGCGGTAAGGTGACACGCGCCAAGCTGTTCTACGACAAGTCTAAGCAGCAGAACGGTATCATCAAGAATCACGACTTCACCGTTTTCGATGAGATCCAGACGATAGTCTTCCAGGAGCCAGCTGAGATACAGGCCGCCTTAAAGTCGTACCTCGAAAGCGGTAAGACAACCATCGACAATAATGAGTTCTCGTCTGAGTGCGGCTTGATGCTGATGGGTAACATCCCATTGAATGAGCAGCGTCGTCCAATTTCACCTAAGTATTTTGGTTCTCTGCCTGAAAACTTCCGTGAGTCAGCTTTGCTCGACCGCTTCCACTGCTTCATTGAGGGGTGGTTGTTGCCACGTATCGACACAAGTATGATCTTCAAGGGATGGACAATCAATGTGGAGTATTTCTCTGAAATACTGCATACTATGCGCACCAACAATGCGTATAGTCTGCTGTTCGACCAGCTCTGCAGGTTCGAGGAAAAGGCCGATGTCCGTGATTCCAAGGCCATCAAGCGCATCGCCACCGGCTATATGAAGCTGCTGTTCCCGCAATGGAGGAGCGTTGCTGATGTCAATAAGGAGGAATTTGAGATGTATTGTCTCAATCCCGCCATTCATCGTCGCGGTATCATCAAGGAACAATGCCGTAACATTGATCCGGAGTTCAAGTCAAGGATGCCCGAAGTTTACTTAGTCTAAAAATACCTGAGCCTATGAATAAAGTTGATAATATGTTCCTGAAAATCATCAGTGATGAGCGATTTGCCAGCACCTTTGATGTTGTCCCGTCAAAATACAGGAGTCTTGACGAGGGTAAGCGGGCTTTGAATCCGCATGTTAAGGCCGTTGCCGAAATGGTGGACCAGTTGAACAAGAAAATCAACGAAGCCAAATCCGACATGCGGATTCGTAATAAGGTCGGCCCTGTGGTGTTTACCGAAGCCGACTTCAAGCCGATTTATAATAAAGCGGTCTCATCACTCTCAAAGTAGTCGCCTATGGTTATCAAGAAGCTCACGATATTTAACTTCCGTAGTTATTACGGCACGAAGGTGTTTGAGTTTTCCGACCATCTGAACCTTATCCTTGGTTCCAACGGTGACGGAAAGACCACGTTCTTTGATGCTATCAACTGGGTCTTAACGCCAGATTACGTCCAGAAGACGGAAGATGACAAGCTCGAAGAAAGCTCACTTGTCTCTGCCAAGATGTTCAGTGAACTGAAGGCCGGGGAGAGTGGCCGAGTGCTGGTGTCCATGACCCTACGGAACAATTCTGGATCCACACGTATCATTGAAAGAGCTTTCAATGTTACAAAGGCTCCGGACGGAAAGATGCGCATTGATGGCCGTACCCACAAGGCGTATCAGCTGGTAGGGTCAATCCGTAAGGAAATGTTCTCCGTGAAGGATGTCTTTGAAAAAGAAGGTGCTTTCCCTGCCATCATCAAGAAATACCATGTCTTCAAGGGTGAGGACAGGCTTAATATCTTCAATGACAAGACAACGTTACAGGCGTTGATAGATATGTTCTCAGAGGTCAAGGACTTGGAACCGTTCAAGCAGTTTGCCAAGTATGCTAAGGAAACATCAGACAAGGCCATCTCAGGTTCCAAGGATAAGGCAAACAAGCAGAACGCGAAGGTTACTGAAATCCAGCATGACATCACCACATTGTCTAAGCGTCTGGAAACGGCAGAGTCAGATTTGGTTACGGCTAAAAGGGATTTCAATGAGGCCAAGGAGCATATAGAGGCTGTTGACAATGACTATGAAATCATTCAGGAAGCCGACAAGCTGGAAAAGGAAGTTTCCAGGATTGATGGCGAGATAGAACGTCTGTCCGATAAGATAGACGAGGAATATAGCTTCAAGCTCCTTGATGATCAGTGGATCCTCATGGGCTTCAGTTCTATCCTGAAGGAGTTCAACAGTAAGCTTGAATCACTGGCGTACAGTAAAAACAACATCGAGTCGGACTACAGGAAGAAACAGGAAGACGAGTTCAATCAGGCCAGAGTTGATAAGGCAAAGACCGAACTGGAAAAGATCGCCTGGAACCGGTCTGATGTAGATAAGATGAAGCAGATGCTTGTCACCCATCGTTGTGCCTACTGTGGTAGCGCAGCCCCAGAAGGGAGCGTGACCTATGACTTCATCAGGCAGCGCATCAACGATGTCATTGACCTGCTCACCCCACGGCCAGAGGAGAAACGCCCGGAGATCAAGCGTTATTTCTCTGCCCGTAATATCGAAGAGCTGAAGGAGATGGGCCTCAGTCTTTCTCATACAGGTAAGGATCTCAGCGGTATTCCCGATGAGATAGAGAGCATATATCACAAAAATGATGAGATCAGGAGCCTGATTGCCCAGAAGAAAAAGCAGGCTGATGCACTGCGGAAGAGTATCGCCGATTTATATGCCAGCTCATCTACTGGAGAAAATCTAAAGGAGTATGTTGCGAATATCGCCGTTGTCAACCGCTGGCATGACCAGAAAGAGGCATCGGCTATCGCGATGAACAAGCTCCTTACAAGTACCATCCCCGATTTGAAAGAGCAGCTGAAGAAGAAACGCGAGGAACAGAAGAAGAATGTGAAAGCGTCCGGTGGAAGCCCGATGATGATGGTCAATGAGTTCTTCAGGCTGTTCAGCGACGCTATTGAAAATACGGAAGCGGCTACTTATGAAGAGTTTCTTGCCAGGTTAGCCAAGGAAGCCAATGTATTCCTGGCTCATCTGAATGTGGACGACTTTACGGGTGTTATCAAGATTTATCTTGACCGTTATAACGACCTGAAGATCGAGTTGCAGGATAAGAATGGTAAGCTGATTACCAATCCCAACACCTCACTGCTCACGACCATGCACATCAGTATTCTCTTCGCCATATCTGAATTGACGAAAGAGAACCGCGATGCCGAATATCCCCTTATCTTCGATGCTCCCACGTCATCCTTCGACGAAGGTAAGGACAAGACCTTCTATGAATGTCTTAACACACAGGTCAACAAGCAGTGCATTGTCGTTACCAAGAGCTACCTCTACAAGAACGACAATGGCGAGTATGTCACAGATACCAAGGCATTGAGCAAGCTCAACTGTCAGAAGTATCGTATTAAGAAACTAACAGGTTTTGATAAGTTGGATATCACAACTATCGACACCGTAGTAGAAGAAATAAAGGAGGCATAGATATGGAATCACTATATGAGACATGGCTAAACAGAATGGATTCTTACTACGAAAGTAAGTATAAGGAACCAGTCGTTGACTTCCTTTGTCAATACGGCGGCGGCAGTACCGACGGCAGGATGGCAAAAGGAAAGATCTTCAATGCCGGATATGAGGTGTTCATCTATGCCTTTTTCGTCGGCCTATACTACGGTGAGCGCAAGCCTCTCTCTGGTGAGAAGCTGAAGTTCCGTATGGAGATGACCACATGGGGCAGGAAAAAGAATGAGATAGGCCGCAAGTCCTATACGATCCTGCAGAAGTACATCTTCACGGCTCTTGTGGCCAAGTCAGATGTCGATTTGATTGCTTTGGATAAAGGTGATATCGACGTTAATGAGGTCTGCGACGTGCTGATGACCACTCTTAACGAGTATGCCAATTCCGGCTTCTCCCTGATAAAAGACCAGATTGACAAGAGGCCAGACTGTTTCTTTGAGAATACGGGGCTGTTGGATTTCATTAAGAAGTTCTGTAGTTAAATTTAAGCAAAAAAGATCGCAAAGAGAAAAATATTGACAGAACTTTTGCCGAACAGAAAAGTAAACAATTAGAATAAGAATCATTAAAACTAAAAATTATATGGGAATCAAAAATAAGACTGAGAAATTGAACTTCCTTCATGAAATCAAGAAGGAAGTATATATTCATGACCTCTTGGCAGAATTTCTGCCAAAATTAGGGTTTAAAGATATAGAAATAACTCATGAGCGTGGAAATTATCCAGAGAATGGCAAAGATTTAATATGTTCATATCATGATGACATAGAAGATAAAAAGGATTGGTATGCTTTTGTTGTTAAGAAAGGAACTATCAGTGGAACATCAAGTCAGATAAATGAGATAGAATCTCAAATTAAAGATTGTTTCAAATATGAATATAAATCATTAAAAACTACATCGGAACGTGTAAGAATAGGTAAGGTTAAAGTTGTTACTAATGAACATTTTTCCAGTGGTGCGAAAGAAAAGATTCTTTCTAATAATGAAATTAACAAGCCAAATGTCGATTTCTGGGATGATGAAAAACTGATACAACTGATAGACAAAAACTATCCGAAATTTTGGCAAAATGGTTCTCCTGCATATAAAGATTATACGGAGATTTTCCTAAAGTCTGTAGATCATGATGACTTTTCAAAACGTTTAGGTCTTTCTGACACGAAAATAAAAAAGCTTGTAAATCTTTTCATTGAGCCTGTGTTGTTGGAAAAAGAAGAGAGTAAAGACGGGCAAATTTTGTATCAGAAAAGAAAAATCAGCACTATTTTGCAAAGTAAGCAAAGTGTATTCATTATTGGTGAATCTGGTTGTGGGAAAAGTACATTATTCAGAGAGTTAGCAAAACAAGTTATAGAACAAAATGGACTTAGAAACGATTACGAGTTATATCCAATAATAACCACTTTTAATCAGATTAAGCAAAATGACTTTTCTGTTGAAAAGACTTTAGAGAAATATTTTTCAGAAGAGCCATACAGTGGGATTGAAGTTAATCTAACAGGTATTCTTGAAGAAAACAGATGTATTCTTTTTATTGATGCATTAGATGAAATAGCCTCTAACTGTGAGAAAGAAAAGGTTTTGGAAGCTATAACATCTTTTGCAGATCAACATCCGGGAACAAAGATAATATGTACCTCTCGTCCAAGTGACTATCTATACCAATGCTGTTCTGAAAAGCATTTTAGGTCATTAGAGATTGATAGGATAAATCGTCGGCAGATGGCACAATATATTCAATCTTATTTTTCCGATAATGAAATACTGTCAAAGAGATTAATTAAAACATTACAGGACTCTGGGCTTTTAGATAAATTGCCTCAGACACCTATGACGTTAGCTTTGATAACAATTATTTTTGATGAAAAACATATAGAGATACCTTCTACCATTACAGATTTATATACCATTTTCGTAGAGCTGTTGTTGAAAAAATTTGAATTTCGTAATACGATAGACATTATTGAGACTGATATCAAACATAGTGTTCTTTCCGACTTAGCAAAGCAAATGCATGTAAAAGAAATAATGTCTATCCCAGAAACAGATGCTCTTCATATTATTAGTTCATATTTGCAGGAAAGAGGTAAATATGAAATTAGCGCAAAAGAATTATTGGATGATATAATAGCAAACAATTCACTGATAATTTTCAATGAAAGGAAAGAAATTCAATTTAAGCATCTATCTTTCCAAGAGTATTTTACGGCTTACGAATTATATCATCATTTACAATCAGAGAGAAGTTATTTTGTTGATAATTTCCAGAAACTCTGGTGGCAAAATGTTGCTGTTTTTTATGCAGGTTTCTCAAAAGATGCTCCTATACTACTAAACGAAATCATATCGAATTGTAAATCTACAGAAGGGATTATACCAAGTTTTAATGTGATGACGGGATTAGGAAGACTTATGCAATCTTTATATAGTACTCCCGTAAGTAAACGAGTGGAAGGTATACTGTTGACATCTAAGTTGTCATGCAAAATAGTAGAGGAATTAATTCAAACAGAAGATAGTCGTTTCTCATTCTTTAAAAACTTTTCAAGATACGGCATCTATCAAATGCTTTTAGCAAGTTTTGAAATTAGTCACCATTCCATAACATTACAAGAACCTCTACGAGTTGCTTTTGAGAATTTAATTCGTGAAATAGAGGCTTTACCTCAACATAATTTCAAACAAATATATCCTCTATTTGTTATTGCTGCCACGATGGGCAATAGTTCATTTTTGAATTATGAATCTTACAAAAAGTTAATCGAGATTACAAATACCAATGATCTTTCTTTAATTGCTCTTGAAGAAATGTGGTTCAGAATTAACTATAAAGAGTTAGGCAAAGAGCATCGAGAAAATGAAAATGTATTATGGATAAAGAAAAAAATAATAAAAAAGATGAAACAATTAGGAGCTATTGACTACATCGTAAATGTTCCTTTAAATAAAAGTAAATTACCTAAAGTAGAGAATAAAGAACTGCAAAGCAATGTTGTAAGTGTTGATGACGAATAATTATGAATATATACATTATATTTGATAGCTTACGCTACCATTATGAGAACGAGGTAGTGGAATTCAAGAAAGCAGAAAACCACATCGGCTTCGATGACTTAGGTAAATACTCCTGCACATCGAGCAGTAAAGTAAATTTGAAGGATAAAGAGCTTGCTTTACAATCGTTTGGTGTTCATGACAATATATTGGAGATAATTGATAAAACGTAAAAAAGTAATATTATTGCCGTAAGGATTTTTACAACGATGGACACGTCTAAACAGATACTCAAATCATATTATGGTTATGACACCTTCCGTCCTTTGCAGGAAGAGATTATCAATCATGTGCTAAAGCGGAAGGATGCGCTGGTGCTGATGCCTACTGGTGGTGGAAAGTCGATATGCTTTCAGATTCCTGCTTTGATGATGGAGGGGACAGCCATCGTTGTCTCACCACTTATTTCGCTGATGAAGGATCAGGTGGAAGCATTGCGTGCAAATGGCATAGCAGCAGAGGCACTGAACAGTGCCAACGATGAAATAGCCAATCGACAGATTGCAGAACAATGTCTGCGGGGTGATATTAAAATATTGTATATCTCACCAGAGCGATTGATGACAGAACTGAGATGGATGCAAACTATGCTGAAAGTCTCGCTCTTTGCCATTGACGAAGCGCATTGTATTTCTCAATGGGGACACGACTTCAGACCCGAATATACGCAGTTGGGCAATCTACATGAACTGTTTCCCAATGTGCCTATTATGGCTCTTACGGCCACTGCCGACAAGATTACCAAAGCTGACATTATTGCACAGTTGCACCTCAAGGAGCCGGAAATCTTTATCAGTTCGTTTGACCGCCCGAATCTGAGTTTGGATGTTAGAAGGGGATATGCGGCCAAAGAAAAGTTGCGCACCATATTGAGTCTGATTCGTCGCCATCCTGGAGAGAGTGGCATCATCTACTGTCTGGCAAAGAAGACTACTGAGAGCCTTGCTGAGAAACTGAAGAGAGAAGGAGTCCGAGTGGGCGTTTACCATGCTGGGGTGCCTACAGATGAACGAAACCGTGTGCAGGAAGATTTTATCAATGAACGCATACAGGTAGTCTGTGCGACGATTGCTTTCGGAATGGGTATCGACAAGAGTAATGTGCGCTTCGTTGTTCATTATAACCTACCCAAGACCATAGAGAATTATTATCAGGAAATAGGACGTGGTGGCCGCGACGGACTGCCTTGTGAGACTATTTTGTTTTACAACCTGCAAGACATCATTACCCTGCGTCGTTTCGTAGAGGAAAGTGGGCAACGGGAAATCAATGCAGAAAAACTACAGCGAATGCAGGAATATGCCGAGGCTCAGGTTTGCCGCAGACGCATCCTGCTGAACTATTTTGGTGAGACCAGCGATAAAGGTTGTGGTAATTGTGATGTCTGCCAT
>Ga0310691_10004952_pt1 | contig 14784 bp, 7 predicted proteins | sample 176DNAGHGlowgp2_FD_203887 | JGI IMG/M metagenome (GOLD analysis project Ga0310691, IMG submission 203887) | Sheep rumen microbial communities from Palmerston North, Manawatu-Wanganui, New Zealand - 1766 DNA GHGlow gp2 (v2) (version 2) | ecosystem: Host-associated > Mammals > Digestive system >... | reverse complement strand
ATCTGCCACAGCGCCAATCAGCAATGTCCCCACTGTCGTGTCCCAAACGGCTACCGAAAGTGAACCAGAAAAGGTTGAAAACGCCCATCAATCAGTTCGTCCTCAAGACGTTCAAGAAAAAGACCAACCGGTGCTTGCTCTCATTGACGACCATTCCATCCAACCGTCAACAACCAATAACAACATCTGTCCACGGCCTCACAGGAAGGAGCCGATAACCATCGGATTGTTCGCTTCAAACTCAGTGATTACTCCAAAACAGGAGAGCACAAGGCTTTTTAAGGCTTTTGATTTCATGAGTGATGTGTATGATCATCCCATTTCGGTTTATTCCTATACCAAGCATTACAAGCCTGTCACCATAGGCGCCAGCGTGCGTGTGCCCATCAGTGGGCGTTGGTCGGTCACCAGTGGCGTGACCTACTCACGCCTCAAGTCCAAAACGACAATTCAGCATACACACCAGGAACAAGTATTGCACTATGTGGGAGTTCCACTGGGAGCCATTTACACCATTTGGAACTATAAGCACTTCAATATCTATGCCATTGGTGGCATGCAGGCCGATTTCAACGTCAAAGCAACGCTCAAAAAGAGCACCCAGGCAGATGAAATCAGCATCGGCAAGGACCGAGTGCAGTTCTCGGCCTTGGCCGGCCCGGGCCTGCAGCTCGACCTGTTGCAGGGTTTTGGAGTCTACGTTGAGCCGACGGTCCGCTATTATTTCAATAACGGCAGCTCCCTTGACAATTATTTTAAGGACAAGCCCTGGAACATCAACCTGAACGCCGGTCTGCGACTTTCCTTGCAATAATGGACCGCAGTGTCAGAGGAATTGCGTAACTTTGCCTTCATCATCCAATACAATTGCTCATGAAGAGTTATCTTGAAATCAAAGTGCCCATCTCCTTTGACGATTACTGGTTCAGGGAGTTGCGCGACCTGCTCGATGGCGTGGACATACGCTGGCAGCGGGGATACTACCACATCACGATGGCCTTCCTGGATTTTGCGCCCGATGGCGTGAATCTGGTGCCTGGCCTGAACAACATCTTGGAGGATGCAATGGCCCCTACCCTCACATTTGACAAGCTTGACGCTTTTGCCTCGGGCTATCATCGTCAGGTCATACACCTCACGACCACCGATGCTCCCGCTGACTTTCTGGCGCTGGTCGAGGACGTCAGGCATTATTTCAAGGCCAAGGGTTGTGAGATTCAGTCCGACTTCAAGTTGCACGTCACCCTGGGCCGCGTGCAGGATGCGAGGATGAATGTGCGCAAACTGCAGGACATTATCAGCCAGGTGGATCTGCCCACGTTCACGATGGAACTGGCCGATGTCGAGTACCGCATCTTCCGCGGCAAGACGCTCGGCCTGTGGAAATTGATGCCCTGACGATGCAAGATTTTGCCAGAACAGTGTTTAAGTAATAGCAACAGTTAAAACATCAACATGATAAAAATGGAAAAATTCTGGAAATTACTGGCTATTGCATCACTGATGCTGGTAGCGATGGCATCGTGCAGCAGCGACGAGGATGTGACCATGGGCGAAGACGAGGTCGTTCAGTTTTGCGACTGGCCAACCGCCATCCAGCTCACCGAAGAGCAAAAGCAGATGCGCGACAACAACAATGAGTTTGCTTGGCGTCTGTTCCAAACTACGCAGGAAGCCGACGACCATCAGGTCAGCAGCATCCTGTCGCCCTTGAGCGTGACCTACTTGCTCGGGATGATGGATGCAGGCGCTGCAGGCTGCACACGCGACGAAATTACTGGTGTGCTGGGGTCCGGTAACAATGTGGCAGCCTTCAACGAGTACTGCAAGACAATGATTGACGGCAGTGTCATTGCTGATCCTGCCGCCACAGTAAAAACCGCCAACTGCATCGAGGTGAATTCGGCCCTGGGCATCGACCTGCTCCCGCAATTTGTCGATGACATGAAGCATTACTATTATGCTCAAGTCGATGCGCTGAATTTCACCAATGGCAGCACCCTCGACAAGATCAACAGCTGGTGCAAAGACCATACCGACGGCATGATTCCATCCATTCTTGACCAACTCTCTCCCGACCAGGCGATGATTATGCTCAACGCCATCTACTTTAAGGCTGACTGGAACGCCCGATTCGACAAGAAGTACACCCGCAAGCTGGACTTCACCCTCCCCAATGGTACCACCGTCAAGCGCGACCTCATGCACATCAAGGTCCGCACGTTCTTCGGCCACAACGATAGCTGCTCGGTAGTGCGCCTCCCCTTTGGCAGCGGAGCCTATGGCATGTATATCCTGCTCCCTGCCGAGGGCGTGAGTCTTGAGAAACTCATCCAGGGCATGAACTTCCAGGACCTGAATGCGAACATTCAAAACAACACCTTAATGGGTGACATCGACGTCCTTTTGCCTAAATTTGAGACTACAAACGAAACCCAACTGATCCAACCGCTCAGCCACATGGGCATCCAATCAGCATTTGACCCCCTCAGTGCTGATTTCTCCAACATGACGAATGCCCCGTTGTGCGTATCAAAAATGCTGCAGAAAGCCAAGATCGAGGTCAACGAAGACGGGGCCAAGGCAGCCGCTGTCACTATGGCGGGTTTTGGATTTACGAGTTTAGAGCCCTACTATAATTTCGACTTCCATGCCACCCGCCCCTTCCTGTACCTCATCCTTGAGGAGAGCACCCGCTCGATTTTCTTTATCGGCACCTACTGCGGCGATTAAGCCTCAGAACCGAATAACCACAACACAAGCCGCAGACGTCGATGGGCGCCTGCGGCTTGCTGGTTCTTTAAAATTGGCCGGAATTACTCGGGATTGGTCTTGATTTCATAGATGACCTTGGCGGCCTCGGCAACCGACTCGATGGGCGAGCCGGACGGGATGACGCTCTCGGTATTGGCCATGTCAGGGTTGGCATACTGGTCGATGATGCTGCCCTGCTCATCATAGACCGACACCTGAACGATGTTGAAGTTGTTCCAGTCGTCGGTGAACTTGTAGAGCGTCAATTTATAGGCCACCGTCTTGTCATAGCCGCGTTCACGGGTGTATAACTCGCGCGACTCGGGCTCATCAAACGAGTTGCGCACCCACACCAGGTAGCTCGCACCGTTGTCCGAGGTCGTGATATCGGGGCTCAAAGCAATCGTCTCGCCACCAGCCGAGAGTACACTGAACCAATCGGTAGCATGAGCAGCGGGGGCAGTAACCGTCAGCGCAATAAGCGCCACAAGCGTCATAAAAAATTTCTTCATCGTCTTTTCTATCATTATAGTTAGTTGCGGCAAAATTATAAAAATTTGATTAAGTCAAGCGCAAAAAGTCCACTTTCTTTGTTTAACGTATCATAAAATTATGCAAAAAGTGCCTTTTGAGGCAACGAAAACGGACAACTTTAGAATAGCCTTTCGGCAATAAGTTATCCGAAAATGGTTATTTTTCTTGAATTTGGGGAGATTGGTTGAAAAAACTTTTCCAAAATTTGCATAGGTCATCGTTTGATTGTATCTTTGCAGCAATATGATACTTTTTTCCTAGCAAGGCAGCTTCGTCGTGAGACGAGGCGCTTTTTTTTTACAAAATCCACAATAATTATTGCGCATTAATGAGTAAAATAGTACATTTGCAAATGTAAAACGATGTGCTCAAGTGCCTCTTGCCACGGCAAGGAGCTTAAAAGGGAATCAGGTGCAAATCCTGGACAGTACCCGCTGCTGTAAGTTCTCATGTCTGTATCATAACAGGCATATGTCGGTTCACAAGACAAGCCACTGGTTGACAACCTCACATAACAGGCTACATCATGACCGGGAAGGCGTGAACACGACAAGAGCAAGTCAGAAGACCTGCTTGTACACAAAGCCTTACTTCCACAGCCACACCTCTCGCCGAGGATGGTTGTTGAAAGGTCCACGTGGCATTTGGACCACAAGGTAAGCAAAAATGATGTAGCCGTTCACCACCGAGTGCATTCCGTATCACCCCCTGCTGGCGGCAAAATAATTAATGATATCGCTTGAACAGGCATATCATTATTGCCTTGTGGCAAAGTCCATGATGGCCTTTCATGAAATGTTTGACCTGGATAATTCCGTTTTTATTCACTTTTAATACTAACATTTTATGAAAGCGTTAAAGTTCTACCTACTGACGATGATGGTGCTGCTAAACTGTGCCTTCATCGATGCTAGTCCGGCAGAGTCTGACAGGACGTGGAGCGATACGGACGGTGTATTCTACCTCAAGACCAGCGATGGCCTTGAGCAATATACCGTTGACGGTACTATCACATTCAGGGCTGTTGCCGACGGGAACACAATTCCCAGTTATCGCGACTGTGGTGTGGTCTTTTCTCCCGCTAACGAGGGTGAGATGATTATGATCACTATCAACAGTATTGACCTAAGCGGAAGCAACTACTTGTTGCTCTATGACGGTGCCATCAATAAAATCGGATATGGCGCCGGCGGCAATGAAGGTCAAACCAGTTATCTGCCCGACGGGTTTGTCAGGTGGTACACCAGCGAGAGTGTGGGTGAAACCTATACCTCGACAAGCGAAGATGGGAAACTCTCCTTTGGTTTCCATTCAACTAATCCTGCGGGACAAACAGGCTTTGACATCACTGTCACCAGCCTCTCACCCAAGGACATGGAGTACCATGGCATTGAAGTGATTAACGACCTGCCAAACACTTACCGCAATGCCAAGAATCAAGCCATCTTCGGGGTGAACGTCATCACCGACGGCGGCAGCAATCCGCTCATGCTCGATAATCTGAGCATCGATTGCAGCAATCTGTCAGGCAACTCCCAGGTGACCAATGTGCGTCTGTACCTCGGTGACAAGTTCATCGATGATGCTCTGCTTGCTACAGCAGCTACCGTGGGTGATAACCTCACAGCAAGCAATGTGACACTAAAGAGCGGCAACAACAAATTCATGGTTGTGGCCGATATACTGCCCGATGCCACGGGCGACATCCCCTGCATGACGTTCGCCAGTGCCAGTGTTGCTGGTGAAACGTGCACACCCTCAACCTCTACGGGCAGCCCTGTCACTATCGACAACACCATCCTGATGCCTGCCGAGGCAACTACCTTCACCATTGATGACGCCGCCAACTTCTATGACGACGGCGGTATCGATGGCAAAATCTCATTGCAGTTTAATGGCACCGTGACTTTTGTCCCGGCCACTGCTGGTCATGCCATCAAGGTGGACTTCTCCAAATTAGACATCTTTAATACCTCATCGACCGGCTTGAATGATGTCTTCAAGTTCTATAACGGACGTACGGCAGACGAGAACAACCTTATCACCACCTTGCTCACCGAGGCCGAGACCGTGAAATCAACAGCAGAAGACGGCTCGATGACCATCATGCTCACCAGCACCACGGGAGTCCCTAAAGACGGTTGGGAAGCATTGGTATCGGAGTTCCTGCCGGGCGACATGTCGTTGAGCGGCGTTACTGCTAGCGCAGGCAGCACAACCACAGTAGCCGCTGGCGAGACCGCTAACGCTCTCGTAGTTGACGTAATGACCGACAACCAGAGCAATCCTTTGTCAATCAATGCTCTGAACCTTGCTGCCTCTGATGTTAAAAACATCGACAAGGCTACGGTTTATTATCTGGGCAAGAAAAACGAGATGAACGACAACAACGTGTTCGGGGAAGCTATCGTCACGACTGGCAACATCGTTATCAATGGTTCTCAAGAACTTGTCGAGGGACACAACTACTTTGCTGTCGTGCTTGACGTCAAGGAGAGCGCTCTCAATGGTGAGCAGATTGACATTGCGCTCACATCGGCTATCATCGGCGAGAACACGGTTACTCCTGCCGAGGCATTGACAGCCCATTGCGCCGTAAACAACATGTGCCGTGCCACCAAGGGCAACCACAGCCATAACGTCTATGATACTTGGACCTTCACCAACACCGAGGGATACAATGGAAAATATGAGACAGAGATTGCCGACTATATTGTCACCTTCACCCCTCAAGTGGAGAACAGTGTAGCCGAAATCGACTTCTCAGCGTTTGACGTATATTATGCCAGCAGCAGTTACAGCACGAGAGCCGTGTTTGAGATTTACAGCGGCACGGAGGTCAATTCGGCCAACTTGCTGTGGAGCCTCAAGGATAACAGCGAGAGTCAGGTTGGCCCTGACAGAATTCTTCGCTCTACCGCTGCCGACGGCTCGTTAACCATCCGTTTCAACCCGAATACTACCAGCAGCTATTATGCCGGAACAGGTTGGATGGCCGAGGTTCGTCCCTTCATCAACCACGCGATGACCATTAACAGTGTCACTGTCAACCAGACCAGCACTGATGTGCTGGCAGTAGGCGCCAGCGATGCCGCCCTGCTGGATATGGAAGTGGTGACCGAGGGCACATTAAGTCTCAAGACCATCAAAGGCATCCAGCTTGATCTCAAGGATACCCAATATTCTCTGCATAAGATATCGGTTTATTACAATAATGTGAACGATCGCGAGTCGGCTGTCCTATTTGGTTATATCTATGATCCCGAAACCAGTGAAGTGACCATTAATGGTGACCGTACACTGGCAGAAGGCAGCAATTACTTCTGGATTACCATTGACGTAGCGGCCGATGTTCCCGCCGAAACGGCCATTGACGCAAAAATCACCGCACTGGTTGATGAGGCGGGTGCAACCGCAGTTGAACAAGGCGACCCCGCTGGAGAACGCATCGTGAAGTATCTCTACAACATGGAGAGCGGTGTGAATATTGTGACTGTGAATGAACCACTTATGTTCTATGACGACGGTGGTAAGGACGGCAATCTGACCAAGGGATTCAAGGGCACAACCATCTTTGAGCCCGGCCGTGAGAACAATGCCGTTCAGATCGATACCAAATCGACATTCTCGATTGGTAGCGGCAAAATGTACATCTATAGCGGACGCGAGGCCATCAAGGAGAACATGCTCGGTTCTGTTACGGGCTATAGTACCACCACGGGACCCGCCAATCTGGTCAGCAAGGCCGAGGACGGCTCATTGACCGTGGTATTTGAGGCCAACACAACGGCCTCGACCCTCGATGGTTGGGAGATTGAGGTGAGCCTGCACGAGAAGACTCCGTTTGTTGTTGAAGACATCACTGCCGTGAACACGACCGATGAGGTCATGCGCAACTCTCAAGACAACCCGATGCAGCAAATCAAAATCAATGTGAGCGGCGATAAGAACCCTCTCAGTATCATCAACATGAAGTTTGATGCCACTGGTACCACTGATGTGAGCGATATTACAGCCTCCAAACTGTATTACACCGCCCACAACGCAAGTTTCTCCACCGACAATCTGTTAGGCACCTTAAGTTCCGTCGTTGAGGGCGAGAATGTTCTCACACTCGACGAACCTATGACCATCACCGAGAATGGTGACTATTATTTGTGGCTAACATTTGACATTGCCGAAGAGGCAACCGCCAGCAACACCGTAGCTGCTAACGCCTTAAATGTAACAATCAACGAAGACGAGATGGCTATCACCGCCACAGCCGCCGAACGTGTCATCAAAGGCGGTCTGAAGGGCAACTACATCATCGGGGCCAGCGCTAACGCTGACTATGCCACCTTTGCAGCAGCGACCACAGCACTGCAGGGCGGTATTGAGGGAGCTGTGACCTTCCAGGTCGAAGACGGCACCTATGCCGAGAACATTTGGTTCAGCAATGTGCCTGGTGTGAGTGAACTGAACACCATCACGTTCACCAGCTTGAGCGGCAACCGTGATAATGTAACAGTGACTGGTTCAGGAAGCAGCGAATATCTGCCTGGTTCTTCTTCCTATAAGAAGGGTATGGTATTCATCGAGAACACGGCATACGTCACATTCGAGAAGATGACCTTCATTCCCGCAAGAGAGAGTGAATACAACTACGTAATCTGCGTTTATGACCGCTCTCGTCACTTCACTCTGCGCAACTGCCACGTTCAAGCTACACCCGTTACCAGCGGCTACAATGGTATCAATCTGGTGAAGACCTATGGCTTGAACGCGGACAACCATAACAATGATTACGCCACTATTGAGAACAATCTGCTGGAGGGCGGCTATATCGCTCTTGCCTTGGGTGGCACCAACTATGTGGCCCTGACCCGTGAAAAAGGTCTTGTCGTCCGTGGTAACATCATCGACGAGGCTGGTTCTAAAGGTATCTACATCTATGACGAGGATGATATGATTATCGAGAACAACACTATCCACCAGTCAACGACCCAAAAGACCAGCTATTGGGGCATCGATGCCGCCCGCATTCGTGGCAAAGCTGCCATCACAGGTAACAAGATCATCAACGAAACCAGCTACTACAATGGTGGAATCGAGTTGCGTGCAGAAAGTTATGGTAGTGCCAGTGAGCCCATCCTGGTTTACAACAACGTGGTATCCATTACCAACTCACCCAGCAACAGCAGTGCGGGCATCGAGATTGATGGTGACAACGACCACATCGCCCTCTACAACAACACCGTACGCATTGCTGGTAATGGCGGATATGCCTATTACTGTGCAACACGCAACCCTGCTGCCTATAACAACATCAAGTTGCAGAACAACCTGTTCCAGAACATGACCACCAGTCCGGTAATGTTTATCCACAACAACTTCATCAGCAAGCCCGTGTTTGTGAACAATGCATTCTATGCCGAGACCATCATGACTGACACCGACATTGATGCCATTAATGAGCGTGAAGGCAGCAGTGGCAACATTGTCGAACAGGCCGAATTTATCAGCGAGACCGATCTGCACCTCAAGTCGGCAGGCAATCTGTGCATGGCACTTCCCGTGACCTTTATCACCACCGATGCCGATGGCATCGAACGTGATGCTCAGGCTCCAACAATAGGTGCATATGAGTATGCCGACTTCGTGGTTGTCACACCCGAAATCGCAGAGGGTTATCCCGTTATCGAGAACGTGGACGAGACCACAGCTACCGCTAAAACCAAGTGGAATGTGAGCGGTAAGCTCTACAGCATGGTTGAGGAGGTTCAACCCGAGAGCAGGAAGGCTCCTGCAGGGCACCGCGCTATAGTACCCAAGCGAACTATCACTACCGAGGATCTGCTGGCTACCACGCCTGTGGACTACGTCGCTGGTAACGAAGCTACCACTCAGTTTAAGAATCTGACGCCTTCTACAACCTACAAAGCCCACTTCATGCTCGTGAGTGCCCTTGACAGTGCACAAAGTGAAGTTGTGGTAAGCGAACCCTTCACTACCCTGCGCCACATCGATGAGTTAGTTCTAAACTTTGGACAGACAGGCTATGTGGCCATCAATGCCGGCGAGGAGGCCACCCTCAACGCCATCGCTACCGGCGGTGACGAACCCTACACCTATGAGTGGCGTGACCAAATGAACAACATCGTGGGCACCGAGGCCACCCTCACGGCATCACCCGATTACAGCTGGGGCTACAAATGCACCATTACTTCTGCTGATGGTCAGACCGTAGTGGGAAAGACTGCAATCCGTGTACTAGGAGATGCCGTTGTCGCAACATTTGATGACAACTACATCCCCGAAGAAGGCTACTTCATCGGAGACAATGACAATGATGTGTTCTACAGTGGATCCTATGCATTCCATGTGTCTGACATGGACGGCTGGTGGTACGGCTATGGCATGAGTAGCCAAACCAGCGCCTCGTTCAACTCGCTCAATGACCAGTATCATTCAGCAGCAGGCGGAGGTGTGAACGGCTCACAATTCTGTTCTGCTTATCCATCAGGTTCAACCATTGAGGTAACCAACAAGGCTGATGGTGATGTCATTAAGGGTGCTATGTTTACCAATGCAGCCTACGCCTATTCCAGCATGATGAATGGTGACGGCTTCGCCAAGAAGTTTACCACAGGTGACTGGTTCAAGCTGACCATCGTGGGCACCCATGCCGATGGAACAACCAGCAATGTTGAATTCTATCTGGCTGACCTGCGTGACAGCGATACTACCAAGCATTACATCCTTGACACTTGGAAGTGGGTTGACTTGTCCTCGTTAGGTGAGGTCAAGAGCCTTCGCCTGGACCTTTCCAGCAGCGATTCGGGTCAGTGGGGCATGAACACTCCCGCTTATGTCTGCATTGATAACTTAGGAGCCGGCAAACCTGCCGGAGATGTAAACTGTGACGGTTTCACTACCATCGCCGATGTAACAGCTATTATCGATTACCTGTTGGGCGGTGATGTAGATCCGTTTGACCTTGATGCTGCTGATGTCGACAAAGATGAAAGGATATCCATTGCAGATGCCACCTCACTCATTGACATTCTTTTAGGAGCTCAGTAACAAACTGTTACCTTAATCAATGCCAGAAGAGCGTCAGCATTTGTGGACGCTCTTTTGGCATTGATATTGTTTTTTGGTTGGGAAAATTTTGGACAATTGGGGATTTTACAATACCTTTGCCATTTGGCAATTTGAAGAGAAACCAACAAAATACATCAACCTAAAATAAACCGAATCAAGTTATGTTTGACGAGAAATTATTACAGGAAGTGACCGCTAAAGCCCAGACGTGGCTCAGTGACAGTTATGACGCGCAAACCCGCGCCGAAGTTCAAGCCATGCTTGATAACGAGGACAAGACCGAGCTTGTCGAGTCGTTCTACAAGATCCTCGAGTTTGGCACCGGTGGTCTGCGCGGCATCATGGGTGCCGGCTGCAACCGCATGAACATCTACACCGTGGGCAGCGCCACTCAAGGCCTGGCCAACTATCTGAAAGAGGCCTTTAAAGACCTGCCCCAGATTGCGGTAGTCGTTGGACATGACGTGCGCAATAACAGTCGTCTGTTTGCCGAGACGGTAGCCAACATCTTCAGCGCCAACGGCATCAAGGTATATCTGTTTGAGGGACCGCGCCCCACTCCCGAGGTGAGCTACGCCATCCGTCGCCTGGGTTGCCAGAGCGGCGTGAACATCACGGCCTCGCACAATCCCAAGATCTACAACGGCTATAAGGCCTACTGGGACGACGGTGCACAGGTGGTGGCCCCCCACGACGTGAACATCATCAACCACGTCAACGCTATCGAGGACGTGCGCGACATCAAGTTTGAGGGCAACCCCGACCTGATCCAGATCATTGGCGAGGACATGGATGCCCCCTACATCGAAGACATCGCCACCCTGTCGCTCAGCCCCGAGGTCAACAAGAAATACCACGACCTGAAGATTGTCTATACCCCCATCCACGGCGTGGGCCGTTACATCGTGCCCCGCTCGATTGAGCGCTGGGGCTTTGACAACATCATCCACGTGCCCGAGCAGGACGTGATGAGCGGCGAGTTCCCCACCGTGGAATCACCCAACCCCGAGAATCCCAGCGCCATGGCCATGGCAATCGCCAAGGCCGAGGAAGTGGATGCCGACCTGGTACTGGCCAGCGACCCCGATGCCGACCGCATCGGTCTGGTGATCAAGAACACCAAGGGCAAATATGAGCTTGTGAACGGTAACCAGATCCAGATCATCTTCCTCTACTACCTGATGGTGCGCAACCGCGAGTTGGGCCGCCTGACGGGCGACGAGTACATCGTCAAGACCATCGTCACCAGCGAGACCATCGCCAAGATTGCCCGCAAGGAGGGCATCAAGATGTTTGACTGCTACACCGGCTTCAAGTGGATTGCAACCGTCATGCGCGAGATGGAAGGCAAGGGACGCTACCTGGGCGGTGGCGAGGAGAGCTACGGCTTCCTGCCCGAGACCTTTGCCCGTGACAAGGACTCGGTTTCGTCCATCCCCCTGATGTGTGAGATCGCTGCTTGGGCCAAGGACAAGGGCATGACCCTGAACGACTTGTTCATTGACCTATACATCAACTACGGCTACAGCAAGGAGCGCGGCATCAGCGTCGTTCGTCCCGGCAAGAGCGGTGCCGACGAGATTGCCCAGATGATGGTGAACTTCCGCGAGAACCCGCAGCAGACCATCGACGGCTCTCCCGTAGTGCTCATCAAGGACTTCCAGAAACTCGAGCAGCGCGATATGCGCACCGGCGAGGTCACCAAGCTCGACATGCCCGTGACCAGCAACGTGCTCCAGTATTACACCGAGGACGGCACCAAGGTATCCATCCGTCCCTCGGGCACCGAGCCCAAGATCAAGTTCTACATCGAGGTGCATGACACCCTCGACAAGAAGGAGAACTACGATGCCAAGAACGAGTGGGCCGACCAGAAAATCGACCGCATCTGCCAGTCGCTGGGCATCGCGTGATTAGGCGTTAGGCTTTAGGTTTTAGGCGTTAGGCTTTAGGAATTGGCATCCGCCTATTGAGACGCAAGATTTTGCGTCTCTACAGAGTGCTGACAACCATTAATAAAAAACCAAATAAAAACAATTTTAAAAAAACATCGATTTTATGTCAGAAAAGATTCAGACTTTAAGAGACTCGGCTGCAATGCGCTGGACAGCGCTCCTGCTGCTCGCACTGGGCATGTTCTGCAGCTACATTTTCATGGACATCCTGTCGCCCATCAAGGACTTGCTGGAATCATCACCTAATCTGGGCTGGAGTTCCACCGCTTTTGGTACCGAAGAGAGTGCCGAGGTGTTCCTCAACGTGTTTGTGTTCTTCTTGATTTTTGCCGGTATCATCCTCGACAAGATGGGTGTGCGCTTTACCGCCGTCCTGTCGGGTGCCGTGATGCTGGTTGGTGCCTGCATCAAGTGGTATGCCGTGACCGATTCCTTTGTGGGCACCGGTCTGGAGACCTGGTTCAACAACAACCTGAACTACATCCCCTTGTTCGATGAGCTGGGAGTGTCCCCCTTCTATGAGGGCATGCCTGCCAGCGCCAAGCTTGCCGCCATCGGTTTCATGATCTTTGGTTGCGGTGTGGAAATGGCTGGCATTACCGTTAGCCGCGGTATCGTTAAGTGGTTCAAGGGCCGCGAGATGGCACTTGCCATGGGTAGCGAGATGGCTCTTGCCCGCCTGGGTGTTGCCACCTGTATGATTTTCTCGCCCTACTTCGCCAAGTTGGGCGGCAACATCAGCGTGAGCCGCGCCGTTGCCTTTGGTGTGGTATTGATGTGCATTGCCTTGATCATGTTCATTGTTTACTTCTTCATGGACAGCAAGCTCGACAAGCAGACTGGTGAAGCCGAGGAGAAGGACGACCCGTTCAAGGTGAGCGACATTGGCAAGATTTTGACCAACAAGGGTTTCTGGCTGGTATCGTTGCTGTGCGTGCTGTACTACAGCGCCATCTTCCCCTTCCAGAAGTATGCCGTTAACATGCTGCAGTGCAACCTCACGCTCGTTGAGCCTGCCGAGGGATCGTTCTGGGCTGGTGACTCGGTTGCCATCTGGCAATACATCATCATGCTTGTGGTTGCGGCTACCGCATTCATGAGCAACTTCATGAAGAAGAACAAGACTGCCAAGTATGGCCTGCTCTGCATCTCGATTCTCGCCCTCATCTGCTACTGCTACATGGGTTACATGCGCCAGAGCGCCGAGAGCGTCTTCGCCGTATTCCCCCTGCTGGCTGTGGGCATCACCCCCATCCTGGGCAACTATGTTGACCACAAGGGCAAGGCAGCCTCGATGCTCGTGCTGGGTTCATTGCTGCTCATCGTCTGCCACTTGACTTTCGCCTTCATCCTGCCCATGTTCAAGAGCAGCAACGTTGGCGGCATCATCATTGCCTATGTCACCATCCTGGTGCTGGGTTCATCGTTCTCGCTGGTTCCCGCTGCCCTGTGGCCCAGTGTACCCAAGCTGGTGGATTCCAAGATCATCGGTAGCGCCTACGCGCTGATCTTCTGGATTCAGAATATCGGTCTGTGGCTCTTCCCCCTGGCCATCGGCAAGGTGCTCGACAACACCAATCCCGGTGTTACTGATCCCACCCAGTATGACTACACCTGGCCCCTCGTGATGCTTGCATGCCTGGGCGTTGCCGCCCTGCTCATCGGTCTGTACCTCAAGGTCGTTGACCGCCAGAAGCACCTCGGCCTCGAGGAGCCCAACATCAAGCCTGAGTAAGCTGTTAGCAATCAGTTGTTAGCTTTTTGCTGAACATACAACCATTGGGGCACTTGTTGCCATGCGCCGCAAGTGCCCCACTTTTTTAGCTATAAGTAATCATACTTAAAACTAAAAACTCACAACTTAAAAATTAGATATCACATGAGAGAAGAGGTTAGAAACACGATTGCCACAAAAGCATGGGCAAGATGGACCGTGCTTGCTATTGTGTCGTTCACGATGATGGCGGGCTATGTTGTGGCCAAGGAGATGTCCCCGCTGCAGTTTATGCTCGAGAAAGCCGTCGGCGACGGCGGCATGAGCTGGACGAGTGGCGAATTCGGCATCTTTGCCGGGTCACGCGGATTTTTTAACGTTTTCCTGCTGATGCTCTTTGTGGGCGGCATCATCCTCGACAAGATGGGCGTTCGCTTCACGGGCATTCTCTCGTGTGTACTGATGTTAGCGGGCGCAGCTGCCGTCTACGGCACGATCACCTACACTTCGCCCGACCCGATGTGGAACGTCCCTCTGCTGGGCATTGTCAAGCGGCAGGTCGTGCTGGCAGCATTGGGGTTCGCCTTCTTTGGCATCGGCTATGAGATGTGCGGCATCACCGTCTCAAAGGTCGTCGTGCGCTGGTTCTCGGGCAAGGAGATGGCTCTGGCCATGGGTCTGCAAGTGGCTATGGCCCGCCTGGGCACCGCATTGGCACTCAACTTCAGCCTGCCCATTGCG
>Ga0310691_10004950_pt1 | contig 14788 bp, 11 predicted proteins | sample 176DNAGHGlowgp2_FD_203887 | JGI IMG/M metagenome (GOLD analysis project Ga0310691, IMG submission 203887) | Sheep rumen microbial communities from Palmerston North, Manawatu-Wanganui, New Zealand - 1766 DNA GHGlow gp2 (v2) (version 2) | ecosystem: Host-associated > Mammals > Digestive system >... | reverse complement strand
TTGTGTTAAGGCATGTCCTAAGAGTGTTATCGAACTTCGGAAGAAAGGCTTGAAAAATCGTCGTGTCTATGTTCGCTGCGTCAATAAAGACAAGGGTGCCATTACCCGAAAGGCTTGCACTGTGGGGTGCATAGGTTGTGGCAAGTGCGAAAAGACCTGTCCATTTGGAGCTATTACTGTAGAAAACAATTTAGCATATATAGATTTTAATAAATGTAAGTCATGTCGCAAATGTGTTGATGTTTGTCCAACTCATGCCATCATCGACTTGAATTTCCCTCCAAAACCGGTAAAACCTGTTTCTGATGTGGTTAAGCCTACTGCTGACGTAGAAAAACAAGCATCTAAGGTGTCTGATGTAGTGGCAAAACCAGTTTCTATGCCAAGTGCAGCTTCCATTGCAGCATTATTGCCTCAAGCTAATTGTGGCGCATGTGGATTTGATGATTGTTCTGCATTTGCTGCCGCTATAGTGAAAGATGGTGGAATTGGTGAGAAGTCATGTTCTGTGGGAGGCGAAGAAGTAATGTCAAAGATTGCAGACTTGTTAAAGAACGCTCCTGCTGAAGCTCCTAAAGAATCTGAAAAGGCAGCTGTGACTAAAGATCCTGTTGTTGCTAAAGTGGTAGTCCCAGCTTTTGAACTTGTTAATATTGCTGCTCATCCTAAGGTGGATGTGGTGGCTAAGATCGCAGCTTTGGCTTTGGCTAATGCTGCTAAAAGTGGTCAGAAAGCAGATGCTCCTGCAGTTAACTATAGTCCTATAGTACCTATAAAGACTACTGGTTTGATGGCTCCTCAAAAGCTAACTGTAAAGACGCAAGAAGAAGCTAAAGCTATAGTAGATAAGATTGCATCTACATTACTATAATTCAGAAAAATAACAAAAGAATATTTTACTATGTTGAAGACATTTTCAATTGGAGGTGTTCATCCTCATGGAAATAAACTTTCAGCAGGTCAGCCCATTGTCAAAGCTGCTATTCCTTCCAAAGTAGCTATCTTATTAGGACAGCACATTGGTGCGCCCGCCAAACCTATTGTGGTCAAGGGTGATACGGTGAAAGTGGGGCAAAAGATTGCGGAACCTGGTGGTTTTGTTTCTGCTGCCATCCATTCGTCCGTTAGCGGAAAGGTGTCTAAAATAGATACCATTATTGATGCCAGTGGTTATCCAAAACCTGCTATTTTCATAGATGTTGAGGGCGATGAGTGGCTAGAAAGTATTGACCGTTCTGAAACACTGATTAAGGAGTGCACGCTTACTCCAGAAGAGATAAATAAAAAAGTAGCTGATATGGGCATCGTTGGTATGGGCGGTGCTTGTTTCCCAACACAAGTGAAGCTCTCTCCACCTCCTGCGTTTAAGCCTGAATGTGTGGTGATTAATGGTGCTGAATGTGAGCCATATCTTACAGCAGATCATCGTTTGATGTTAGAACATGCGCCAGAAATCATGGTTGGAGTGAGTATCTTGATGAAATCTATGCGTGTCAATAAGGCATATATTGGTGTGGAAAACAATAAACCAGATGCAATTGCAGCATTGGAGAATGCAGCCAAGGATTTCACTGGTATTGAGATTGTTCCTTTAAAGATGAAGTACCCTCAAGGAGGTGAGAAACAGCTTATTCAAGCTATTACTAATAGATATGTTGGCAGTGGTGCTTTGCCAATCTCAACAGGTGCTTTAGTGCAGAATGTAGGTACAGCTTTCGCAGTGTATGAAGCTGTGCAAAAGAATAAACCGTTGTTTGAGCGTGTGGTTACCGTAACAGGTAAATCAGTCAAGCAACCAGGTAACTTTTTGGTACGTATAGGTACTCCAATTCAGCAACTTATTGATGCTTGTGGTGGATTACCAGAGGATACTGGCAAGGTGATTAGTGGCGGACCTATGATGGGGAAGGCACTGGTCAATACAGATGTACCTACAGCTAAAGGAACATCTGGCATTACTATCATGAATCAGAAAGATGCTAAGCGCGGTGAAGTGCAGCCTTGTATTCGTTGCGCTAAGTGTGTGGGTGCTTGCCCGATGGGCTTGGAACCATACCTTATGGCACAGTTAGCTGAACATGCAGAGTTTGAGAGATTAGAGAAAGAAGACATTATGGACTGCTTGAGTTGCGGCGCCTGCCAGTTCACTTGTCCTGCCAATCGTCCTTTGCTGGATTATATCAGCTTAGGTAAGGCGAAGGTTGGAGCTATTATTCGTGCCCGCAACGCTAAAAAATAATCTACAATGGATAATAAATTAATAGTATCACTTTCGCCCCACGATCATGCCAATGATAGCGTGCAGAAGAATATGTATGGTGTGCTTATTGCGCTTATACCTGCATTCCTTGTCTCATTGTTAGCTTTTGGCATAGGTTCACTTGTGGTTACTGCTGTATCTGTAGTATCCTGCGTGTTTTTCGAATGGGCAATTAGTAAGTATATCTTGAAACGAGAACGCCTTTCTATCACTGATGGTTCTGCAATCATAACAGGTGTATTGTTGGCGTTTAATCTACCTTCTAACTTACCAATTTGGATTATAATCCTTGGCGCTTTATTTGCCATAGGGGTAGGTAAGATGTCATTTGGTGGTTTGGGTTGTAATCCCTTCAATCCTGCTTTGGCTGGCCGTATCTTTTTGTTGATTTCATTCCCAGTGCAAATGACTTCATGGCCAGTGGCAGGACAACTTACCTCATATGTAGATGCTACTACTGCAGCTACCCCTTTATCGTTGATGAAGCAAGCTGTAAATGGCAATCCTGGAGCGCTGGCTGATTTACCAGATGCTTTGGGTATGTTGCTTGGCAATAATATTGGAGGGTCATTAGGTGAGGTAAGTGCTTTGGCATTGTTGCTTGGTGGATGTTATATGCTGTGGAAGAAAGTTATTACTTGGCATATTCCTGTATCAATCCTGGGAACAGTGTTTGTGTTTGCTGGTATTATGTATTTGGTTGATCCGACAGTATATCCATCTCCTGAATATCATCTGCTTAGTGGTGGCTTGATGTTAGGTGCCATCTTTATGGCTACTGACTATGTGACTTCTCCTATGAGCCATCGCGGACAGTTGCTCTACGGTGTTTGTATAGGTGTAATAACTATGATCATCCGTCTCTTTGGTTCTTATCCTGAAGGTATGTCATTCGCCATTTTCATCATGAACGGATTTGTGCCATTGATTAATACGTATGTTAAACCTCAAAGATTCAGCAGTAAGGCTGTTAGTGTAAAGAAATGAAGAAATTAGAATCATCATTAAAGAACATGGTATTGGTGCTTACGGGCATAACAATCATCTGTGTAGGTTTGCTGGCTGCCATGAATGAGGTGACCAAAGAACCGATTGCTGCAGCTAATGCAAAAGCGCTAAGCGATGCTGTGAATTCCGTAGTTCCAGGCTTTGACAATAATCCTATTCAGGAGATGAAAATACAGGATGTAGATGGCGTGTCCTACAAAATTTATCCTGCTATGAAGGGTAGTGAGTATATCGGTGCTGCTGTTGAAAGTACTGTAATGGGTTTTGGTGGCGATCTCACTATTCTCGTTGGTTTCAACAAAGATGGCCAAATAAACGACTATTCTTTGTTGAACCATGCAGAAACTCCCGGCTTGGGTGCTAAGGCAGATACTTGGTTTAAGAGTGGTGCCAAGGGAGACATTACAGGTAAGAGCCCCAAGGATGGTCCATTAACAGTAAGTAAGGATGGAGGGCAGATTGATGCTATCACTGCGTCTACCATTACTTCTCGTGCTTTTTTAAAGGCTGTAAATGCTGCCTATGCTGCTTTTTCAGGTCAGACTGTTGACGGTGCTACAGGTGCTACACAACAGGCAACAAGTCAAGTTATTGTTTCATCAGACACCGTTAAGGGTGCCGCTAATTAAATAAGGAGGGTAAATATCATGAGTAACCTGAAAGTATTAATCAACGGCATCGTTAACGAAAACCCTACATTCGTGCTGATGCTGGGTATGTGTCCAACATTGGGTACAACCTCAAGTGCCATTAATGGTATGTCGATGGGCTTGGCTACTGCCTTTGTGCTTATTTGTTCTAACACTGTGATCGCAGCTGTTAAAAACGTCATTCCTAACATGGTGCGCATCCCTTCGTTCATTGTCATCATTGCATCGTTTGTGACATTGCTACAAATGGTAATGCAGGCATATGTACCTGATCTGTATAAGACTTTAGGCCTTTTTATCCCACTTATAGTGGTGAACTGTATTGTGCTAGGTCGTGCTGAAGCATTTGCTTCTAAAAATGGTCCTGTTTCATCGTTCTTTGATGGCTTGGGAATTGGCTTGGGCTTTACATTAGCACTCACATTATTGGGTGCAGTGCGTGAATTACTGGGTACTGGTAAAATGTTTAACCTTTCTCTTGTTCCTGAAGACTATGGCATGTTGCTCTTTGTTTTGGCTCCAGGAGCTTTTATAGCACTCGGATTTCTTGTGGCAATTGTCAATAGGTTGAGAGGAGTTAATTGAGAATAGAAAATAAAGGATTATGGAATTATTATTGATATTCATTGCTGCGATATTTGTTAATAATATCGTTTTCTCACAGTTCTTGGGCATCTGCCCATTTCTGGGAGTTTCAAAGAAAATTGACACTGCTTTGGGTATGAGTGCTGCGGTGGCTTTTGTACTTACATTAGCAACGATTGTTACTTACTTGATACAAAAATTTGTGCTTGATGCATTCGAGTTGCAGTACCTGCAAACAATTACCTTCATTTTGGTAATTGCTTCTTTGGTACAAATGCTTGAGATTGTACTCAAGAAGGTCTCACCTTCGCTTTATCAGGCACTGGGTGTCTTCCTTCCACTTATCACTACCAACTGTGCAGTACTGGGTGTAGCCATTTTGGTGATTCAGAAGGATTATGATTTGCTTACCGGAGTTGTCTATGCCTTTGCAACAGCATTGGGCTTTGGTTTGGCATTGGTGTTGTTTGCTGGTATTCGTGAGCAGATGAGCTTGGTGAACATACCTAAAGGAATGAGAGGTACACCTATCGCTCTTATTGTGGCAGGCTTGCTGGCTATGGCCTTCATGGGTTTTAGTGGTGTAGTGAAAGTATAATATAAAATAACGAAAGCAACTATCTTCACAGACAGTTGCTTTCACACCGAAATTCAAATAAGTGATTTGATAAATCAAACCATTGCAAAGATACGTTTAATTCGGGAATAATCAAAGCGTTTGTAAATTTTTTTTGATAGCAGACAAGAATCAGAATGAGAAAGCACTTATTCATAATATGCTTTATGGCATTTACTATGTTTCTGCCTGCACAGATAGCTGCCCAGCATCGTCATACTCTGTTTCAAAGGTTAGATAGCCTTTTAGATGTAAGAGACATGCGCACAAAACTAGATACTAATTATGTATCGCGTCCAGATAAGCATTGGAATCTTCGCCTAATAAATAATATTTCTGGCAATAACTTCGATCTCCGAGTTGTAGATAACATTTTTGATTCTAAATACGTATTCTATTTCCGCTTTAAAGATCCACTCCTTCACACCATGACTTTGAGTGCTAACTATCGTGGTTTGGCAGTATCATTTGCCTTCAATCCTGCTAGTATGTTTGGAAAGAAAACCAGTACTGAGATTAATGTTAACTCTTATGGCAATCATTTTGGTCTAGACTTTCTTTATGAATCAAATGGAAAATTTGAAGGTAAAATTGAAGCGGATGGTGAGGATTTTGAGTTAGCTTCAATCGTTCGTGAGAAGAGTCTTACCGTTAATGCATACTATGCATTTAATGGTAAAAAATTCTCATATCCTGCCGCTTTTAGTCAGTCTTATCTTCAGAAGCGGAGTGCAGGCAGTTTGATGGCAGGGCTTTCTTACAATCGTGGTTCAGTTAGTGTAATTGACGATGGCGAGCCAGATTCACAGTTATATGGTTCTGAAGAAGTGGATCCAGATTCAGATTCCTATGATCCTAATGATGTTGAGAAAATAAAAATGAGTTATGCTAGCGTAGGACTTGGGTATGGCTATAACTTTGTTCCTAATCGAAAATGGTTATTTCACATTTCAACGTTGCCTTCTATTGTTTTTTGGCGCGAAAATAAACTTATTAAGACTATAGGTGTTGAGATGTTGAAAGCTACCTTTCCAGAAATTACTATCGTGGCTCGTGGTTCCATAGTTCATTATTTCAAGCATTTTTTTATGGGGCTCACTATGGTTTATAATTATACATCTGCTGGCGATTATGAATTTATTCGTTTATCGCATAATAAGTGGCGCGCTAGGCTTATTCTTGGTAAACGGTTCTAATACCGTTTTTTAACTGCTATTTTCAATAGAGGCATTTCTGTGGATTGACCTTTTCAGAACAAGTCAAGCTGATGACTATTGTCATACACTTCTTTCTTGAATTTCAACAACTCATTCTTTGTCAACTTATGTGTTGATGGCTTTTTATTCTCGTCTTCTGGATAAGCACCTGTTTGCCTAAGGTAGCGATAAACAGTAGAATAACTGCGTATGTTGAGCAATGTCATGATGCGGCTTACGGGTAAACCATTTTCATATAGCTGACGACATTGTTGTGGTTTGTCTTTATTTCGTTTATTTACGCTGCCTTCTTTCCTGCCAAACTTTATGCCCCTTTTCTCGGCTTCATTACGACCTTCATGAACACGAACTATAAATACATTTTTTTTTAGTGATAATAGGGCTTGAGTAATATGACTGAGTACCTGGCCTGCAAGCCCTTTCGTATTTAAATTGTCATCAAGTGAGATGAAGGTAACTCCCATGCCTACAAGTTCATAGAGTAGCAACAATACTTTCTCTATTTTAGTACCTATACAATCGAGGCGGCAAACAATAAATGTGTCACCAGCACGTAGATTATCAAGGCATTTTTTTAGCTTTGGCCTATCTGCATGTACACCAGTAAGCGTCTCCTGATAGATGCGCTCACATCCAGATTCTTGCAGCCGTTTTATCTGCTGTTTTAGCGTATCCTCAATTTCACTACAGTATGCATATCCAACTTTCATTGCTATATTTATTTAGTAATATCAAACAAGTAAGTCAGCTTTATACTAATGGTGGTATTGGCTGAACGTCCAAAATAATCTTTCTTCTCATTACCAAAAAAGTCAGACAATGCATAAAAATACCTTCCTTCTAAAAGGAAATTGCCTGCTTTGCGAGCTTTCATCTCAAAACCAATGCCACCAGCAATGCCATAATCAAACTTATGCTTCACATCCAACGTGTGTTGCTCTACTGTTACGCCTGTAATACTGTCCCAATCGCCACTTATCTTACTTTTATCATTGAGGTAGAAGCCTATCTGTGGCCCACCATCAATGAAGAACTGAAACTTCTTGCCAAAAGCTAGATGAGCCAAGAAGGGAATGTCAATATAGTTCATAGTGCGTTGGAAGTGCAAGTCATCAAAGTCTTCTACAAATTCCTTCCAACCATGTTGTGAGAAATTAACCTCCATTCGTACGCCACAAATCATCCCAAAATATTTCTCAGATATATATCGAGCAGAAACTCCAAATACTGTACCCATTAACTGGTTTTGTCTTACAGAAGGGGAAAACTGTGCACTAGTTAGATTAACACCAACATTGACACCTACAGAAAAATTGTTCAGTAAGTCACCTACCTGTGCGAAAGCTCCATTTGATATGAATGCTAATGCAAAGAAAAGCCCTATGCTACGGAGCCATTTCATTTGTCAAAATCCAGTTTTATCAGTTCAAACTTTGGCGTGAATCTCACGAAGAAAACTTTTTTATTGATAAAACCACCCCAATTGTTTACACGATCAAACTTAAAGCCTGTTTGTATAGGAGTAAGTCTCATCTTGTCAAGGTTGTTCTCCAAGCCAGAGCCATAAAGGGCTAGTCCTTTGAGGAAGAAGAAACCCGTGTCAAATCCCAACATGCCATATTTTGGATAACGTTCTTCCATATCTTTGCCATACCACTTGCGGAAGTTTGCATTGAAGCTTCTAGGAGCAGCTAATAGGTTATTCGTATAGAATGATGCATAGAAATAGGTGTCAAGGTCAAAGAATGCAGACAAATGATCCTTGGTGTAAGTTTGCCATTCTGGATAACCGAACAAATGTACCTCAGCATTAATTTTCTCTTTATATAGCGAATCGCTAACCATTGAACTTAGCTGTGGTAAGGTCTTAATAAGTACTGTATTGCTTCCAGAAGTAGGAACAAACACATTTGATTTGTCTTTTTGCAAAGCAGCTTGCATCTCATTGGACGAAGCATCTTCACTCAAGTCGGTAAATGACATCTGTTTGCTGGTTAACTCCTCTCGTAAGCCCTTGATAAAATCGGCTTTCTCTTCTGTTCCAGTTTTTGCGTTAAGGAAGATAACATGGGCACGAGGGAATTGCCGAACAAAATGTTCGTATACTTCAGAGTAGAGATAAGACTGAGGAGTGTTAATCTGATAGATGTCAGGATTTCGGTACACAGTGTTGTCGCGGCTGGTAAATGGAATCACTAAGCGTACATGGTGCTTGTTGGCGAAATCAGCCATCGGTTTAATCTGATCAGTGTATAAAGGACCAAAAATTATGTTCATTTGTTTCATTTCAGGCTTGGCTAAGACAGCTTCGATAGATGCCACCGTATTGCCTGAATCATAGGTGTACAAGTCGATAGACGTTCCAGTGCGTTTAAGACTATCCACAGCCAATAAGAATCCCTGATAGTACTCTATCATACGTGAACTCTCTGCTTTCCCTTGTTCGCCAGGAACAAGAGGTAAAACAACAGCAGCCTTTATTACATTGATTTTTTGGTTTGCTACCTTGTTTTGACTGAAAAGCTCAGCATCGGTAGGTTGTTTCTCTTCTTGTGGTTTAGTGACTTGTAAAGCTTTAGCATACGGGATACAAAGCAGTTTACCTTTCTTCAATTTCTTGACATCTTTGATTTCTGGGTTGGCATCAATCAACTCTTGTTCTGTAATACTATACATTCGAGCAATGCTGTATACAGTTTCTTTTCGTGCCACCTTATGCATCTCCCTGCATCGACTCTGTACAGGACCCTGTATGCCTTGAGGCGTCTTAGGTTCCTCAGGCTGAGTGGTTTGAACTTGTTTGGTTGGTTCTTCTAATGCAACAGATTTCTCTTGTGGAATATTAACTACTTGTCCAAAACGGAAATTTTTCTCATTCAAACCAGGATTAGCATCGAGAATGGACTTTACTGTCACTTTATATTTTTGCGACAAGCCATAGAGCGTTTCACCTTGCTGAATTGTATGGAAGGTTCCTTGTTCAGTAACTGTATCTGGACGAGGCACTTTTAGTTGCTTTCCCTCAACAATTACTTGATCGCTTCCTGGATTGAGTTTAATAATAGCATCAACAGTAGTGCCATACATATTTGAAATAGAGTAGAGGCTTTGACCTTTCTGAATAGTATGGATAATGTATGTCTGATTCTCCTGTGCATGAGTTAATACAATAAAAGTTGAAGCCAACAGAAATGAGAGGCATACTTTACTAAATATTTTCATTTTTTTGTGTTATTATCTAATTATACATATAGGCACAATATACCTTGATGCAAAAATACAATTAATAATTGAAATATTCCTTTGCATGGCGCACTTTTTTACATAGTGTTTTGTTTTTGACATACTTTTCTCTTATTTTTGCGCTGCAAAAGTGATAACATGAGCGAAAAGTCCGACAATATATATGTTTATGGTGCGCGAGTGCACAATTTAAAAAATATCGATGCCACCATCCCCAGACATAGTCTGACAGTGATGACAGGATTGAGTGGAAGTGGCAAGTCATCGTTAGCTTTCGACACAATTTATGCAGAAGGACAACGCCGTTATATCGAGACGTTTTCTGCATATGCCCGAAATTTCTTGGGCAACCTAAGCCGTCCTGACGTAGATAAGATTACTGGCTTGAGTCCGGTTATCTCCATAGAACAGAAAACCACTAATAAGAATCCGCGTTCCACAGTAGGCACAACCACAGAAATTTACGACTATCTTCGCTTGCTCTTCGCAAGAGCTGGTGAGGCCTATTCTTACCTTTCTGGCGAGAAGATGGTGAAATATAATGAAGAGCAGATTCTCGATCTCATCCTAAATGACTATAAGGGGCGACGCATTTACATATTGGCTCCAGTAGTGAAAAGCCGTAAAGGTCATTACCGTGAATTGTTTGAAACTATTCGTAGGAAAGGTTTCTTAAATGTGCGTGTAGATGGAGAAATTAAAGAAACAGCTCCTGGTATGAAGGTGGATCGTTATAAGAATCACGATATTGAGGTTGTAGTTGACAAATTGAAGGTCGCTGATAAGGATGATACAAGATTAAAGAATAGCGTTAACAATGCAATGCAACAAGGTAATGGTCTGATGCTTATATTGGATGTAGAGACCAATCAGATTAAGCATTACAGTAAGCTCTTGATGGATCCTGTCACAGGCTTATCATATCCAGAACCTGCCCCTCATAATTTCTCTTTCAATTCTCCTCAAGGAGCATGCCCTAAATGTAAAGGTTTAGGGGTGGTGAGTCAAATAGATATTGACAAGGTAATTCCTGATCGTAGCATTTCTATAAGGGATGGTGGCTTTGTACCTTTGGGCAAATATAAAAACAGTATGGTGTTCTGGCAAGTGGAAGCAGTCCTGGAAAAATACGATTTTACCCTTGATACACCTATTAGCGAACTAACAGACGAAACCATCGATGAAATCTTATATGGTTCACCTGACCGCATCAAAATAAAGAGCTCATTAATAGGTACTTCTTCCGACTATTTCATGAACTTCGAGGGTGTAGTGAAATATATTCAGATGTTGCAGAACAATGATGTTTCGACCACAGAACAGAAATGGGCAGAACAATTTGCAAAAACTGCTGTATGTCCTGAATGTGGTGGCGCAAAATTAAATAAAGTTGCGCTTTCATATCGCATACATGATAAAAATATTTATGAACTATCTTGTATGGATATCAACGAGTTATATGATTGGATGCAGCAAGTGAATCCTTTTCTTTCACACAAGCAAGGTATTATTGCCGCAGAGATACTGAAAGAAATCCGTACTCGTCTAAAATTTCTTCTTGACGTTGGGTTGGAGTATTTATCACTCGATCGTTCTTCTGCCAGTCTTTCAGGTGGAGAGAGTCAACGCATCCGTTTGGCGACACAAATTGGTTCGCAGTTAGTTAATGTGTTGTATATCCTTGATGAGCCGAGTATTGGTCTACATCAGCGTGACAATGAGCGACTTATCAAATCGTTGAAAGAGTTACGTGACATAGGCAATACGGTAATTGTGGTGGAGCATGATAAAGATATGATGCTTGCTGCTGACTATGTGGTGGATTTAGGCCCTAAAGCCGGAAGGTTAGGAGGGGAAGTAGTATTTCAAGGCACGCCTCAGAAAATGATGCAAACGCATACTTTGACGTCTCAATATTTAAATGGAGAGAGATGTATCGATGTGCCACAAAAACGACGTTCTGGCAATGGCAAGAAACTTATTATCAGAGGTGCTTCAGGTAATAATTTGAAACACATCGATGTGGAGTTCCCTCTTGGCAAACTAATTTGTATTACAGGCGTTTCAGGTAGTGGGAAATCTACACTTATCAACGAAACTTTGCAACCCATCTTATCTCAGAAGTTCTATCGCTCCCTGCAAGACCCATTACCATACGACAGCATAGAGGGCATAGAGAATATTGATAAGGTGGTGAATGTTGACCAGTCGCCTATAGGTAGGACGCCTCGCTCCAATCCTGCTACCTATACCAATGTGTTTACTGATATCCGCAACTTGTTTGTTGACCTTCCTGAAGCCAAAATAAGGGGCTATAAACCAGGACGATTCTCGTTCAATGTAAAAGGTGGAAGATGTGAGGCTTGTCAGGGCAATGGATATAAAACCATAGAGATGAATTTCCTGCCTGATGTATATGTGCCTTGCGAAGTATGTCATGGAAAGCGTTACAACCATGAAACATTGGAGGTGAGGTTCAAAGGGAAGAGTATATCAGATATATTAGATATGACTATCAATCAGGCTGTTGAGTTCTTTGAGAATGTGCCTAACATACTAAATAAAATAAAGGTGATTCAGGATGTTGGCTTGGGCTATATCAAACTCGGTCAGTCATCTACCACCTTGTCTGGTGGCGAAAGTCAGCGTGTGAAGTTAGCTACTGAACTGAGCAAACGTGGCACAGGCAAGACGCTTTACATTCTTGACGAGCCTACTACAGGCTTGCATTTTGAGGATATTCGCGTGCTGATGGGAGTATTGAACCGGTTAGTGGATCAAGGCAATACAGTGGTGGTGATCGAACATAACATGGATGTCATCAAGATGGCCGACTATATCATTGATATGGGTCCTGAGGGTGGAAAAAACGGTGGAATGGTACTTTCTGCAGGCACTCCAGAGGAGGTAGCAATGAGCGATAAAGGCTATACTCCACGTTTTTTGCGAGAGGAGTTGAAGATTCGCGTAACCAATCCTTAAGTCTTGCGCTATTCTCCTCACACATCTGAACGTATGTTACCATAATTATAATTCTTTACCTCGTTTGAGACAATATCATTTGTCTTCAATAATCTTGTATTCTACTAAATGTATTATATTTTACCATGTAAGACGGAGGGACTGCTCATTGACTTACATCCACTTCTACGACACTATAAGGAAGATCGAATGTGGCACTATGTCGTCATTTAGATAGTGCCATAGATGAACGGCGTTAATGGTTGAAGGCATTAAAGTTTGGCAAATTATTTTGCATTTTTCCAAAAGATATTTATCTTTGTCCTTTATTAAAAGCATGGAATAAAAATAATAACTAAATAATTCTTAAATCTATGTTTGAAGGACAACCGAAAGGCCTGTGGGCATTAGCCTTGGCCAATACTGGTGAGCGTTTCGGCTACTACACTATGATAGCCGTTTTCGCATTATTCTTGAGAGCCAACTTCGGCCTGAGTGCAGGAGTTGCAGGAACCATCTACAGCTCATTCCTGATGTTTGTTTATTTCTTCCCGTTGATTGGTGGTATGCTGGCCGACAAGTTCGGCTTTGGCAAGATGGTTACCACTGGCATCATCGTCATGTTCTTGGGCTACTTGCTGTTGTCAATTCCTCTTGGTGGCGTTGATCCTGCTACAGGTAAGACCGATATGATAGCAATGGGTGTCATGATTGCAGCCTTGCTGGCTATTGGTTTTGGTACTGGTTTGTTCAAGGGTAACCTGCAGGTGATGGTGGGCAACCTCTACGATGACCCAGCATATTCTGCCAAACGTGATGACGGATTCTCTTTGTTCTACATGGCCATCAATATCGGCGCATTGTTTGCACCTACAGCGGCTACCAGGATAAAGGATTGGGCAGAAAATTCATTGGGTTTCAGTGGCAATGATGCTTACCACTTCTCTTTCGCTGTGGCTTGTGTTTCATTGATTGTTTCCATCCTAATATATTATATTTTCCGCAATACCTTCCGCCATGTAGAGGGTGGTAAACGTGCTGTTGCCGCAGCTCAACAAAATGTACCAGAACTAAGTCTTAAAGAAACAAAGGAACGAATGATTGCCCTCGTTTTGGTTTACGCCGTGATTATATTCTTCTGGATGGCGTTCCATCAGAATGGCCTTTCTCTGACTTACTTCGCCAACGAGTTTACTGCTCAGAGTTCTTCCGGTTTAGAGAGCATGTGGTTTGATGTATTCAACCTAGTCATGATTATCCTGATTATTTATGCGAGTTTCTCTTTGCGAGATGCTAAGACAGGCAAGGCTAAAGCTATATGTTGGGGTATTATTGCATTTGCGATTATCGTGTTGATTGGCAAATATCTTTCGCTTGAAGGTGAGGTTGCAGTAAGTGCTCCTATCTTTCAGCATTTCAACCCGTTCTATGTAGTGGCATTAACTCCGTTCAGTATGGCTTTGTTTGCCTATTTGGGTCGAAAGGGCAAGGCACCAAGTGCTCCTCGTAAGATTGCCTGGGGTATGATTATTGCAGCTTTTGCATTCTTGGTATTGGCTGCTTTTTCAGTGGGTTTACCTCAGCCTCAGACAGAAATGGGTCCCGACGGTTATCAAGTAGCCAAGCATGTAGCTGACCAATCTCCATACTTGCTGATTGGTACTTACCTTATTCTTACCTTTGCTGAGCTGTTGCTGAGCCCTATGGGCATCTCTTTTGTCACTAAAGTGGCTCCTCCTAAATACAAAGGTATGATGATGGGTGGATGGTTTGTGGCAACAGCCATTGGCAACCAGTTGGTGATGGTGGGTGGTCTGTTGTGGGGACCTCTGCCATTGTGGGCTGTTTGGAGCGTGTTCATCGTCCTGTGCCTCTTGGCAGCATTGTTTATGTTTTCTATTATGAAACGACTGGAAAAAGTCGCAAAATAATTAAGAAAGTGCTAACTGAGACGGGGTTCTGACACCCCGTCTCGTCATTTTTATAGATATATGTTGAAAATCCGCAAAGCAAATATCGATGATTGCCAACTTATACATGAGTTAGCCGAGCAGGTTTTCCCTTTGACCTACAAAGATATTATCACACCAGAACAATGTGACTTCATGATGGATTGGATGTATAGCATCCCTAACCTTCAGAAACAAATGACGGAAGAGGGACATGTATATTTTTTGGCTTCCGATGATGATGGTCACTACATAGGATATGTAAGTGTTCAACCTCAAGGGGAAAACCTTTATCACCT